>ENA-OPYU01000951-OPYU01000951.1-human-gut-metagenome-genome-assembly--contig:-NODE-951-length-10631-cov-4.925171_pt1 | contig 10631 bp, 14 predicted proteins | sample MGYA00242637_ERZ504482 | MGnify/ENA primary metagenome ERZ504482 (study PRJEB26092, sample SAMD00036237) | human gut metagenome | host: Homo sapiens | study: EMG produced TPA metagenomics assembly of...
AAAACAAAGCCATCCGGTGCTGTCTTTTCGACAATCTTATAACTTCCAAGCGGAAGATTCTTCAGGACCGCTTTCCCATCTTTATCAGTTGTAACCGTTTTTACCAGTGTTCCTGCCGCATATTCCAGAATACGGTTTCCATTATCATCTTTCTGGAAATCTGCAGTATAGATGTCCTCGGCAGCGTAAATCTCAAACTCTGCCCCTTCCAGATTTTCTGTCTGATATGTAAAATCATCCTTGAATCCGTCCAGAACTTCGCCTTTTTTTACGATAGTCAGTTCACCCTTAACAGGATGGTTCTCATAAACTGCTTCAATGATCACATCCCCGGAAGTTCCGTCCATCTGGTATGCAGTATTGGAATCTACTGTTACCTCATAGTAATTTTCATTCAAAGTATATCCATAAGGTGCATTTACTTCCTCAATGCGATAATGTCCGATTTTAAGATTCTGCGGAAGAATCAAATATCCCTGCTCATCTGTAAAATAGGATTTATGTTTTACCGTAGTCGGATAAGTTGTTACCTGCTCCACATATTTCTCAGTGTCCATGTTGAAAATCTTGAACTCTGTATTCTTCTGAAGCACTGCCTTTTTCGTCTCATCATCCTGTTTGATGATTTTCAGTTTCGCTTCAAACTCGTCATCCAGAAGCACTCTCCATGTCTGTGGCTGGTTCGGGTTGTTCTCAGTGATACGCACTGTAAAATCATCTACCGGAGTGTAATTATGAGGTGTCGTGGTTTCACGCACAATATAAGTTCCATAAGGAATCGCAATACTGCAGGCATAACCTTTTTCATCTGTAAAGATTTCTGTTGCTCCGTTTTCCCCGATCACTACCGGTTTTGCAGAATCAAAATCATAGCTTCCATCCTCTTTTACTTTCAGGGATGATGCCAGATAAGCGGTAAATCCTGCCCCTTTCAGTAAGTCGGCATCGGTCTTTCCGTTATTTGCCGCCTTGATAATCTGGAATGGCTGTTTCATTACCTGCTCCAGAGACAGACAGTCACGTTTTACTTCTGCTACAAGATCTCCTTCGTAATTGCAGACCAGATCATGTTCTTCTTCATCTGCCAGATAACCAGTTGGAGGAGTAATCTCTTTCACATAGTAATTACCAAGATATAATCCATCCACAGAAGCCTGTCCATTCTCATCTGTCGTAAGAGTGGCAACCTGTTCTCCTGCTTTATAGATCACGCCAGTAGCACCATCCGGATGCACAATATCCTCACGAGCATACAGTCCATATACTGCTTTTTCCAGAGTGGCATCGCCCTGTGGAACTGCCTTTTTGGTTTCTTTATCCTGCTTCTGCAGAGAAATCTTAGCTGTCACACGTTCATTTTTGAATGTATGCTTGAATGTCTGTTTTGCTTCTTTATCATTCGTATAAGAGAAAGCAAACGTATAAACATCATCTGTGTTTCTCACATACCCTTCCGGTGCCTGCACTTCTTTCACATCATAAGAAAATCCAAGCGGCAGGTCTGCTGTAAACTTCGCTGTTCCGTCTGCTCCTGTTGTCTCTTTCTGGATCAGTGTCCCTTTCTTTACAATGACGGTTCCATCCACGTTGGTAATGTCACTTGCAGCATAAAGTCCAAAGATTTCTCCAGCCAGAGGATTTTCTGTATCTTCATCCGTTTGTTACCATTACTTCTACTTTCTGTCTGTCATTGGTAAAGGTTGTCTCAGGTTAAAAAACAACATCCACATTCTGTCCTGCATAGGATAATGTTACTGTCTTTTCCTCTCCGGCATTATAAAATCCTGTCGGAGCCTGTTCTCTTTTACGATATATGTACCAAGATACAGATTTTTAAGAACGGTAGCTCCGTTTGTATCTGTTGTCAGATTCTCTTTTACCAGATCACCCTTGCTGTAAATCTTTGTACCATAGGCAGTTTTAATATCTTCTCCAGCATACACATCATAAACAGCACCACTCTGTCTGCGTTTCTCATACTTAAATGTTGTGCCATTTTCTGTCACATCTGCACCAACCAGAACCTCACCTTCTTTATAAACGGTAAGCTGTCCCATCTGTTCTTCATCTGGAACAGTAACGGTTGTGGTCTTGCTGACTTCCAGTTTCACGTTGTAAGCTGTTGCATTGATACGGTATCCGCTTGGAGCTGTAATCTCTTTCAGATATACGGTATCCTGTGTCTTGGTGATCTGTACGGACGCTTCACCGTTTTCATCCGTCGCAGGTAACTGTGTGATCAGTTTGGTACATTCTGCATCACTGTATAATCCAAACACAGCACCAGACAGCTTTGCGTCTGACTTGGCATCTTTCTTGATCACCTTAACACTTGCCTGCTGTACCCAGAATACTTTAAAATCTACATATTTCTCATCGTCAACGCCTTCGCCAAATACCAGAGCCAGATCCTGGTTTCCGGAACCTGTTGAAATCTTATAAGCTGAATAATCTTTGGTAATGCTTCCTTTCATGGTTGCAAACCAGCTTCCTGCCACATCACTCACCTGTGTTAATGGTGCGGACAGATAAAACTTTGTACCACCACAGATTTCTACGCTTTCTCCAGCTTTACTTGTTTTTCCTGTTGTCAGGTTATGAAGCTGTACACCTGCCGGAAGTTTCATGGTAATGGTCTGTAACGCATCCGCATTAAATGTAATATCCTTTGTTCTCTGACTGTTGCCATCCACATAGGCTTTTACATCTGCATCCGAAAAGGACATTTCCACATCCGGAATTTCCGGCTGTGAAATACAGTAATTATAAAGTTTCATTGCCAGATTCTGTGCAGTACTGTTTGCACCAGAAAAGGCATCCCCACTTCCATTTGCATAAGATGCTGCCAGATGTACCAGAATGAATCTGGCTCCTGTACTTAAATTGCCATATCCGTTTTCTTCTGTAAAAAAACCATCATCACCGGAAGCCTTTGTGCCGTAATAGCACACTTTCGCAAGTGCTTTTCCATCGCCAACCTTGTTGATCGTGTAAGTTCCACTGCCAGGTCCCGGTTTGGAGGGCTGTACACAATATGCTGTGGCAGATACATTTTCCAAATTTTACAGTATACTGGTAAGTCAGATATGTTCCATATCCGTAATCTGCATATCGGTATTCTGCTCCTCTGGTCACAGAAACCTGCTGTGAACTTCTGGCATTGCCTGCCGCAGCCATAAAGGTTACTGTTTCTCCGGCTTCCATTGCATAAAGGTCAATGCCATTACTCTCTGCCTGTTCCAGTGCTTCTGAAACGGTTAATTCAGATTCCAAATCTGCTGTGCTTTCAGCGTTTTGTGTTTCCCTGTGCGACTCCGAATCCTCCTCGCTCTGCTCCGTATCCCCAGTATCATCGTCAACATTCACTGTACTGTCCGAAGAACGCTCTGACTGCACTTCTGTTTCCGGTTCTTTCACTGTAATATTTCTGCTGATTCTATAAGCAGGATGACCGCTGACTGGTTCTACTGCATAGACAGCCTTGTAAGTATCCGGTGTATGTGTGTCAAAATCTGTACCAGTTTCATTCTTTGCTTCATGGAATAAAATCTTGATCTTACTTTCATCTACACCTTCGATTCCAGACAGATCAACTTCTACATCAAATTCCTGCCCATAAGAAAGTTCAATGTCATTTGCCTTTACGATCTCGTCCGGATCAAGGGAATCCTGAACATCTTTTAATTCCGCATACTGCTGTTCAAATGGTATTTCTTCCGGTTCTAATTCAGAAGCCGAAACTGCTACTGGCTGAATAATGACAGAAGCCAGTGTTGCGACTGCCATAAATCCGGACAAGAATCTTTTGAATCTCATTTTCATTTTGACTGAATCCTCTCTTTCTTCTATTATCTGTTCTGTTTTCATGCAGGCTCACACCTGCATTATTCAATCATTGGAACCACCTCCCACATTTTATTGCTGGTACAGAAATCACTCTGATAACAGCACATTCATATGGCAGTGCCTTTTTGAAACACCGCCACATGGTATCTGCTGTCATCCTGTAAAACAGGAATGACACTCAGGTAAAGTTCAGGATCAAGCATTAAGCCGCAAGAGGTAATTCGTAATCGTTCCTGCAAAGGGTGCCTCCCATCCGTATCCCTTCACGTTTTCACCGGATTCCCGCCGCAAAATGCGTAGCTGAAAAATTCCGGGTATCCTCTCGCTGCTGGTATGAAATTGTCAAGGTTCAATTTTTAAGGGGAGTTATTATCTCGAATTGAAAATAGACATTTGCCCCTTCACTAACCGCATGTGTGAAAGGGCAAAAATTAACCTGTTTGAAAAACTTTTTTAAGAATTTTATTCCAATATTGTTTTATGTGTTTTCCAGTTGTTCTTTTAATTTCTCCAATACTTTCTTCCTCCGGTTTCTGATCGTCTTTGGGCAGCACCCAAAATACTGTGCTGTTTCTTTTACTGTAAATTCTTCAAAAAATCAATAGCGTTATCAGTTCCGCATCCTCTTTAGTCAAATATCCCAGAGCTTCTTCCAGTTCCTGTATTTCTGACAATCTGATAATGATTTCTTCCGGTGATAATACCGAAAAAGAGCAGTCATAGCCTTTTTCCTGTAATTCCTCCATACTACATACTCCATGCCTCTGCATTTTTTTCAACCTGGTATCGCTCTTTTCTTCCAGCCTGATACCAAGCCAGATATACTGCCCTGGTAACTTCCACAAGCGTATCATTTACACGCAGCATATAGCGTTGTCTTTCTTTTGGCTTTTTACCAGGCATACTTCCAGTCTCCTTTTTCCAATTCTCTGGCAGAGCCATCCGAATTATTCCGCATTTTCTGCATTGCCTGTGAAATACACTTTGATACTGCCGGAACTGTAATACCCAGTTCATGCGAAACTTCTTTTTGTGTCTTCTGCTGAAAATAAATACGCTGGAGCATCTGTCTCTGTCGCTCTGTCAGCAAATCCATCAGCTCCCTGACTGTTTCCTCTGCAATGATTCTTTCAAGCAGCCATTGTCCTTTATCTGCCAATTCGCACCATTCTTCGGAAATACAGCTATACGAAATGCAATTATTATGTTCTCGTGTTTCCCCATTTCTCCACAGCCGGTCTTCGCCTTCTAATATCAGCCTTACATACCAAGGTTGATCATTGAAAAAATCCTCCTCAACAACTGCTATTTTTCTTTCTGCTTCATATACATAATCTCGACAGGTAAATAACGGAAAAACCGTTGCATATTCCCCCACACAATAGAGAACATATCCGGTCTGATATACGATAATTTCCGCACAATCCATCAACCTCTGCTTCGCAACTGCTACATCGTTTTCTCTTAAATATTTAGCGGACGGAACCTTTCTTCTTTCTTCCCTGTTACTTACAACCTGTTTCAATTCCTGCAATGTAAGCATAATTACCACCTTTCTGCCTGCTGGCAACAGGTGCCCATCGGCAGAAAGGATAGGATTTTTACTGATCAACTGACAAAAAGGACAGTAAAAAATCAGCTTCCGGTACACCCGTTTTTTTTAACGAGAGCCTGAAACTTCCTTACTGCCCTTTCTAATAGTTACAATATTCTCTACTTTATTTTCCGTCTGATGCCAGGATCAGACTTCTTGGCATTTCTTTCTGCTTTTATGTTCTTTTCATTTTCCATCAAAACAGAATAGTCTCCCATTGCATCATAAGGACACTGCCTCCGATAAAGCAAATTTTCTTCTCTGGTCATCAATCCTATCTCCCTTCTTTATCTCTCTGTTTTCCATTTTAACAACACAGGATTCTATTATCCTTAGCATATATGGGGAGTTTTTTTCATTTTGCACCCCATATATGGTGAAATTTCACCTGTATTCATTAAAACTGTCTATCAGAGAATCTATGGTCTGCATGATAATTTTCTGCTCTTTCCATTCCAGCTTCTGAATCTGGTAAAGCACTTCCTGAACTGATTCCTGCCTTTCTGTATCACCTTCCTCTTTCCCCAGCAGGATATTGGCATCTGTTTCCAATATCTCAATCATCTTCCTGAAAATCTCAACAGACATTGCCGTTTGCCCGCCTTCAATCCTGCTGACCGTATTGACACTGATACCTGCTTTTTCCGCAAAAGATTCCTGTGACAACTTCATTTCCTGTCTGCGTTTTCTGATCCGTTCTCCCAATTCAATAAGTTCTGTGGAAATTGCACGATTGCTCAATACGGTGTCTCCTTTCCTGCAATTTGTTCCAACTTTACGCCATTGTGTCGCAAAGTTTCTCGAAAAAAATGCAGCTAATTTTTGTCTTAGCTGCTTTTCAAAAAATCTATTTCATTTATTCTTGGTATTTTATGTATCCCTGTAAGAAGTGTAATCAGAAAAACGCAGAGATAAATGATCGCCTGTCCAACCATTGCAAGAAGAATGATGCTTCCGATCAATCCTCCGATCAGAAGATTCATTGTCCATACTGCCAGTGTTCCTCCGAGGTCAAAGCCTCTTGGAACCATCCAGACACACATTTTTCCAATTCCAAACGGTATCCCCATCAGAAGTAACAGCAAGAAATAATTGCACTCCCCATCCTGGATACAAAACGGTCTTAATACTGCAAACAATACCGTAATCACCAGCACTGGTGCTATCACTTTTTTAATCATCTTCTTCATGTTCCTTTATCCTCCATACATATCGTGATTAACTTCTGCCTGATAATAACTGTTTATCGTTGCCGGGGCATTATACAGGGCAGTCAGAAGATAGGCTTTAATATTCCCGACCTTAGTTGTATTCCGGTTCAGACAGAACAGCACATATTCGATATGTTGAATAATTCAGTTTCATAAACCTGCTTTTCACCAAAGCAACTGGTTTTTCTACTCCTGCAATCCGAATCATACTGTCCTCCGGCATCATCATAACTTCAATTATCAGTTCTACCAGTTCATCTACATCTTCTTTGGCATGATATTGATAATCTATGTTTTCATGAATTACTTCACGATATGCTCTCATCTCCTCCATCACATCTTTTTTCCTTTTGGAATTACCTGATGTGATTGGATAAGATTGATTTATCTCAGTTTCACTAATATCAGTCTTGTTAATATCAGTATTATTAGATTGTGATTTCGGGCATTCTGGATTTGTGATTTCCACTATTCTGGAATGATGATTTTCACTATTTTGGAATTGTGATTCTGGAAATTCTGGATTTGTGGTTTCCACCATTCTTGAATTGTGATTTTCACTATTCTGGAATTGTGATTCCCCATAATCCTGAAGTGTGGTTTTCACTACTCCTGAATGATGATTTTCACAATTCAGAAAAATGCCTGTTTTCCCCTTATTTTCTGCTTCTTGTTGCAAATTTGCACATTCCTTATGTCTTTCCTGTTTCGATTGCAAATCTGCAATTTTTTTAATGATCTTCCTGCTCAGATTGCAGATCTGCACAATTACCTGTCGGCTTTTGATCTGGAACCTCTCTGATCATAAAATTTTTCACATAAATAACATTCGGTTTTCCCAGTCCCAGACGTTTCTTCTCTATCAATCCAATCCCATTACTGCTGTCCAGCTCTTTTACCAGTTTCACTGCCTTTTGAGTTCCACAGTTCATCAACTCTGCAATTTCTTCCACAGTGAAGATAATGTATACTCTGTCCTCTGAATCCAGCCATCTGTTCTTAATGCTCAGGCTCATACGGTCCAGCATCAGACCGTATAATACCTTTGCTTCGCAAGAAAGAGTTTTAAAGCATGATTCTGTAAACAGCACTTTAGGGACACGATAGAAGCTGTATTGTTCCGCTTCCATCCCTGTAAAATAATCAAACTGTATCTTCTGCATCTGCTACTCCTTCTTTGTTTTCTTTCCATTTATCCAAAAGCATGAAAATGACTTCTTCTATCTGTTCTTTAGAATATGTCTCTGGAAAATAATTGCCGATTTTCTTTGCCGGGATCGTCACATTAATCTTACTGTTTTCCTTTTTTAATAAAACAGCATAGATATAACTCTGGTTTAATTTTCCGTTTGCACTGCACTCTTTTAACTGTTCTGCCTGTTGCTTTGTCGGAAAGATGCTGCTGTTGGCAATCACTTCCAGAAGCCACTCCTGTTCCTCTGGCTTCAGATAAGATAGCTTTTCTCCTACAATCATGGGAATTTTATTATTGTCCACATATTCCAGCAGAGCATCGGATAATGCCGCCAGACGGATATATCTCTGTACAGTTCTCCCACTGTCTCCGGCAGATTCCCCAACCATATCTGCCGTATATTTTTCGCCTTTACTTCCCTGGTGCTTCATAGCATCATATTTCATCTTATAGGCATGGGCCTTTTCACTTGGCAGAATATTTTCACGCTGAATGTTGGAATCGACCATAATTATGACAGCTTCATCATCTGTATAGTTTCGGACAAGGACCGCATAGTTGTTTTGCCACACAGTTCACAGCCTCTTTTTCTCCTGTGACCTGAAATCAGTTCATATTCACCTTCTGATTGGGGTCTTACCAGAGCAGGATTTAAAACACCATAGCTTTTTTAATACTCTCTACTGTCTCAGCCACTTTTTTCATCATCGCTCACACGAAATGGATGACTTTTTTAAAAGGATGGAGCGTTTTCCAATTCTATTTCCACAACCTGGTTCATACTCTCTTCCGGTGATTCTTCCAATCCCAGTAAATCATCATAAGAGGTAAGCTGAATATCTTTTTTCGGTCTACGCATGTTTCAACACCTCCTGAACCAGTTCCAGATAGCTGTCTGCCCCCTTGCTTTTTCCGTCATAGGCAAAGATACTTACACCCTCCGATGCCGTTTCTGCAAGGCTTTCTGTTCTCGGAATTGTCTGCTCAAAAATCTTAATGTCACTTCCGTATGTAGTTTTGATTGCCTGTTTGTTTCTCTTTGCATTATTGTAGCGGCAATTATCCATTGTGAATAAAATGCCTTCTATCTGTAAATCTGGATTGAACCTCTGATGGATTCCCTTAACCACTTTCAGTAATTCCATGAGTCCATCTGCCGCATAATATTGTGGCTGCACCGGAATCAGAACACTGTCCGCAGCACTCAAAGCATTGATCGTCAGCATTCCCAGTGATGGCATACAGTCAATCAGAATATAATCATACTCATCCTTCAGCAGTTCCAGATACTCTTTCAACACCTTTTCTCTGTCCTCCACTGTAAATAAGGACATATCCATACCGGCAAGCAATTTATTGGACGGAATCAGGTCAACTCCTTCTTCATGATGAAGAATTGCTTCTTTTGGATCAAATTCCAGCCCCATGATGATGTTCTCCATCATGCTCTTTAATGTTACCTTGAGATTTTTAGGGAATCCCAATCCCATTGTCAAATGCCCCTGTGGATCAGCATCTACCAGGACTACCTTTTTCCCTGACTTCACCAGTCCTGCTCCCAGATTGATTGTTGTCGTTGTTTTGGCTACTCCGCCTTTCTGATTTGCAATAGCAATTACTTTACACATATATACTTTCCTCCGATTTACTCTTTTTCTTCTACTTCAACATAAACACGAAAATATTTGCTTGTTCCTTTATTCGCATAAGCATCCGATACTTCCAGAACATCCAATTCTTTATGCTTTTCCAAAATACGACGGAACCATTGAATATCCTTTAAAGTACCCTGTAATCTAATTTTCAGCATACATATCCTCCCAGTCTTTGTAAAAACAATACTCTGGATAACGGATTTTAATGGCTTCCCAAAAATACCGGGCATATCCGCAGCAAAACAGATCTTCTACGGTATAATACTGACACTCTTTTAACTGATCTTCCTCTGCTTCATAATCTCCGACACTTGGTGTTCCATTACAGTAAAGATTAAATGCCATGCGGACAATTCGTAAACTTCCACTGGTCTGCCATCCTTCCTGCAGGCATTCCGTTTTTACACATCCAGTTTTAAAATTATAGATTTTATTCACATTTTCTCTTGTGTCTCTGTCGATACCCAGGCAATAAACCAGAGCCTGATGATAGACATCTTGATATCTGCATTTTTCCAGATATTCCTCATAAAATTTTTCGTGTTCCTTGCTCTTGAAAGTAATTGTGCGAGAATTGCTATTCCCTGCTCTTAACGCTGTGTTTGTCATTGCTTCTTCTCCTTTAGACTGTTATTTTTACTTTAATTTGGATTTCGACTACAACAAAAAAGGACACTTCCCTAAAATTTCTCTTAGGAAAATGTCCTTGCGATACATTTATAAAGCTCAATTCATAAGCACAACAACGTAATATCAAGTGTTATCACGTATTATACAACAAAAATTTGTTGTACTTCTGTTGTAGTATGCAACTTTTACAAACACATTTTTTGATTTTTAGTATAACTTTGCACCAGCCGGGATATGGTCATCAACCATCAGAAGATGAAGTTTTTCTTCTCCCTCTTCCTCATGGATTGCACTAAGTAACATTCCACAAGAATCAATTCCCATCATAGCTCTTGGCGGCAGGTTTGTGATAGCGATCAGCGTTTTTCCAACCAGTTCTTCTGGCTCATAATAAGCGTGAATACCGCTTAAAATGGTACGATCTGTGCCTGTTCCATCGTCCAGAGTGAACTGTAACAGCTTCTTAGATTTTTTTAACTGCTTCACATGCTTTTACCTTT
>ENA-OPYU01000954-OPYU01000954.1-human-gut-metagenome-genome-assembly--contig:-NODE-954-length-10609-cov-3.928830_pt1 | contig 10609 bp, 10 predicted proteins | sample MGYA00242637_ERZ504482 | MGnify/ENA primary metagenome ERZ504482 (study PRJEB26092, sample SAMD00036237) | human gut metagenome | host: Homo sapiens | study: EMG produced TPA metagenomics assembly of...
CGAGCCACGTTAATTTTAAGGAGAACAACAAACTATGAGAATGCGTTTCAAAGCCCTATGCCCACGACGAGCTGATGGCAGCCGACTTCCATGTGCACGAGCCGCTGATCTGGGGCGGCAAGTGGCACGCCCAGTACGCCCGCCCGGAGCAGCCCTTTGTGCTGGAACTGGGCTGCGGCAAAGGCGGCTTCATCTCCCAGCTGGCCTGCGCCCATCCGGAAAACAACTATCTGGGCATCGATATCACCGATAAGGTGCTCATCCTCGCCAAGCGCAAGATCGAAGCCGCCTATCAGGCTGCGGGCCGCCCCATCGACAACGTGAAGATCATGAGCACCGACATCGAGCGCATCAAGGGGGTCATTACCGCCGAGGATACGGTCAGCCGCATCTACATCAACTTCTGCAATCCGTGGAGCAAGAACGGCTCTTCCCACAAGCACCGTCTCACCTACCCGCGCCAGCTTATCAACTACCGTGAGTTCCTCAAGGACGGCGGCGAGATCTACTTCAAGACCGACGACGATGATCTGTTCCGCGACAGTCTGGAATACTTCCCCGCTTCCGGCTACGACATCGAGTGGATGACCTTTGACCTCCATGAGAACGAGCCGGAGTGGAACATCCGCACCGAACACGAGGGCATGTTCACCGAAATGGGCATCAAGATCAAGGCCCTGATCGCCCGCAAGGACCCGGACCCCGCCAGCGTGACCTGGATCGAGCCGAAGATCCTCAAGCGTCAGGCCCGCGAAGCGGCCGAGGCCGAGGCTGCTGCCAAGGCTGCACAGGAAGGCGAAGGCAATGAATGACCCCTGCGAGATCTGCCTGAACAATGTGCAGGACGAGTACGGCAGCTGGTACTGTGCTCAGGGCGGCTGTCTGGACGAGGACGAGATGGCCCGCTATCTTTCCCGCAGCACAGCTGCCTGCCCGTTCTTTGAGTCGGGCGATGAATACAAGATCGTACAAAAACAGAACTGACCTGCACCGCAGCATGATTCTCACAGGAGGTGTTTTATGCTCAACTTTCTCACGACCACCACAGTATGCGGCTTTTCGCTGTATCATGTGCTGGCCTTCTTCCTCATTTATTCCTGCACCGGCTGGTGTCTGGAGGTCATCTTTGCCGCCGCCACCACCGGTCAGCTGGTGAACCGCGGCTTTCTCAACGGCCCGGTGTGCCCCATTTACGGCTTCGGCATGGTCATCGTGCTGTTCACCCTGACCCCTTTGCAGGACAGCGTCCTGCTGCTGTACATCGGCGGTGTCATCCTGCCCAGTGCGCTGGAACTGGTAGGCGGCTGGGCACTGTATAAGCTCTATCACACCCGCTGGTGGGACTACAGCGACTTTCCCTTCAACATTGGCGGCTACATCTGTCTGGAATTCAGCCTGCTGTGGGGCGTGGGCACGCTGGTGGTCATGCGCATCGTCCACCCGGTCGTCGCCGGTCTTGTGGATATGGTCCCGCCCTTTGTGGGCTTTGTCGTTATGTGTGTGCTCTATGCGGTCTACGCGGCAGACGTAGTCGTTACGGCCTTTGCCGCCTCCGGTCTGGCCAAGACGCTGGATGCCATGGAGCAGCTGGCCGACAGTATCCATGCCGTCAGCGATGCCATGACCCAGCTGCTGGGCACCACCACCCTGAACGCCGACCAGAAGCTGGACGAGCAGCGCCTGCAGCTCAAGCTTGCTGCCGCCGAGGCCCGCGAAGCCGCACCGCAAAAAGCGCGCCCTGCGTGAAACGCTGGCCGCCGTCCGTGCCAAGACCGAAGAGGCCCGCGAGGCCGCAAAGCGTGCTTCCGAGATTGCCAAGCTCAACACGGCCGAAGCCGCCAAGGCTGCACAGCTGGCCGCCAAGGGCACGATGGAGCGCGCTGCCGAGCTGCTGCGTCTGGAACAGCTGGCCGAGGAGCTGCAGGCCCGCAGCGATGAAATGCAGGCCCAGCTGCTGCGCACCCCCCGGCATCGTTGGCCCGCGCCGCATGCTGCGCGCCTTCCCCGGCCTGAAGCATGGCGTAAAAAAGACCACCCTCAAGGCCCTGCGCCTTGGTCTTGCCCGCCGGGAAAGCCCCGAAGAAGAACCGAAGAAAAACGGCTCCGACACCCGCAAGGATGCCTGAGACCGCTGCCCAAAAGACCGCTGCACAGGAATGCAGCGGTCTTTTTATGCCCCGCCTTCCGGACCCGTCCGGCGTTCCGTTCTTTTTTGCCGCAATGTCGCAATGTTTTAAATATCTATTTTCAAAGGTTTAAAATCGTGCTATACTGTTTTCTAAAATGCCATATTTTGTCGAAAACATCCAACAGCGAGGGATTTATCATGTCCGAAGAACTGAAGTCGAATGAAAATGTCGGCGCACCGCAACCCGATGCACTTGCACAGATCGCATCGGTAGACCCCAGCCCGGCCGTAGGCGGTATGCACCACTTTACTCCGGCCATGCTCAGCCGTCTCAAGAAGCAGCGTCAGCTGCTGAGCGAGCTGGAGCACGCCCTGAAAAAATCACGAGTTCTGCTTCTTTCTGCAGCCCAAGTGCAACAGCATGACCCGCGCCATCGTGGGCATGGAAGCACTGGTGCGCTGGAACCACCCCACCCGCGGCTGCGTGCCCCCGTCTGAGTTCATGCCCCTGCTGGAAAGCACCGGCCTTGTGACCCAGCTGGATCAGTACATCTGGGAGTCTGTCTGCAAGACCCTGCACAAGTGGCAAGAGAGCGGCAGCAATCTTGTGCCTGTATCTGTGAACGTTTCTGTGGTGGATATCGTCAATCTGGATGTGCCGCAGATCTTCTCCAACCTTGTGGAAAAGTATCAGCTGGAGCCCAAGCTCCTGCTGGCCGAGATCACCGAGACCATGCTGGCCGAAAACGCTTCTCTGGTGGAAAACACCATCCAGGGCCTGCACCGCAAAGGTTTCTCTGTGATGATGGACGACTTTGGCAGCGGCTATTCTTCGCTGAATATGCTCAAGGACACCAACGTGGATGCCATTAAGCTGGACATGAAGCTCATCGACATGAACCAGCAGAACCGCAGCAAGGGCGTGCAGATCGTGGAATCGGTGGTGGATATGGCCCACCGCCTGAATCTGCCCATCATCGCCGAAGGCGTGGAAACGCCGGAACAGGTCTCCATGCTGCAGGCCGCCGACTGCCTGTATACGCAGGGCTATTATTTCTACAAGCCCATGCCGGTGGAGAATGCCGAGGCCCTGCTGGCCCAGCCCAACAGCGAGGATTACTGGGATATGCGCCGCGACCTGATGTGCCGTGACCTGATGCGCCATGACCGCCGGGTCCCCGTCTCCGACAGCGAGCAGACCGCACTGGCGCTGCAGGCCTACCAGATCTTTGCGGATAATGTGCTGGAGCTTTCCCTGCTGAATCTTTCCACCGGCGAATACCGGGTCATCAAGCGGGATCCGCGCCTGCCCGGTGCGGGTTCGGACACTGAGGAGGACTTTGCCGCTTACTGTGAGCGCATGGTGACGAACAAGGTGATCCACCCGGACGACGCGGAGATGTTCACCGACCAGACCGATCTGGAGACCCTGCGCTCCGCTGTTTTCAGCACCCAGCAGCCGGAGGCCTACCGCTTCCGCAAAAACGTGTCCGGCCAGTTCGTGTGGATCACCATGGAATTTCTGCCCTGCCGCAACTGCTGCGCCCAGAACCCATGGGCCACCGTGGTGGTGCGTGAGGATGCACAGGCCGACCATCTCAGCGAGGAGCTGGACTTCTCCTACAGCCACGACACCCTGACTGGCCTGCTGAACCGCAGCCTCTTCGAGACCGATCTGCGGACGCTGCAGTCCAGCGAATACGACTCCATGGTGTGCACCTACATCGATGTGGTGGGCCTGCACGAGATCAACAACCATCTGGGCCACCGCAGCGGCGATGCCATGCTCTGCTTCATTGCCAATGCGGCCCGCAAGTTCTTTGTTTCCAGCCGCATCTACCGCATCGGCGGTGACGAATTCGTGATCTTCACCCCGAACCAGCCGCCCTACAGCGTGTGGGTGGCTGTGGACAAGATGCGTGCTTTCCTGCGCGAGAAGGAATATGAGATCTCGGTGGGCATCCAGAGCACCAACAACCTGCACCGGCTGGACGATGCCATGAATCAGGCCGAAGCTGCCATGCGGCAGGACAAGCAGGCCTATTATGCCCGCAACGGCCAGGAGCGCCAGCTGCGGGGCCTGAACGAGAAGCTGGAGCAGACCCTGACCGAAAAGCGGGATGCCGAGCATTTCCTGCGGGTCCTTGCCCCCAAGTACAAGAGCGTGTTCGTTGTGGATCTGAAGACCGACCGTATGCGCGGCGTGATCGTCCCGGACTATTTCCAGAAAATTCTGGACACCTCCGGCGGCTCTTTCCTCGCCGTTCTGCAGCAGTACCGTGATACGCAGGTGCAGCCCGCCTACCGCGAGAGTCTGGCGGACCTGCTGGACTACAACTATATCCGTAGCAAGGTCCTGACCGGCGACATCGTGGAGCACACCTATAAAAAAGACCGACGGCACCACCTTCCGCGTCAAGGTGACACCCTACTCCAGGAGTGGCTCTCATATCGATGAAACGCTCTGGATCTTCTCGGATGAAGGGGCATCCCTTACCCCTCCCCAGACAAAATCAAGTGAATTAAACGTTAAAAAAATCGGAACGACTGCAGTCGTTCGATTTTGTTTTTACAGAAAAGTTGTGCCGGGTGCCCAGAGCCAAGCGGAGGGCATTTTAAATGGTCAGGCCCACAGATTTTCCGGGTACTGGCCCTCTGCCGTTTTGCGGGCGATGGCTTCCACCACCAGCGGCTTGTCCTCACGGTAGGTAACGCCGTACCATTTATCCGTGCTGCGCAGCACTTGAATTTTTGCCTTGCCCTCTTCGATCAGCTCCGTGACCACCAGCGGCAGGAAATACTCACACTTGAGCGGGTTTTTAGGCAGATTTTCGGTCAGCCAGCCCGCAAAGCGCTGCTCGGCTTCGTCCAGAAAGCTTTTGCCAAAGCCCCACAGGTTCATGCTCACCGGGGTATCGCCAGGCAGGTCGGTCCAGCTTGCGCCGCCGTCCTCGGTGAAGTGTACGCCGTTTTCGTACGTTTCAATGCGGGTGCGTTCGGTCACACTGTGCAGAGTGCCGTCGGGTTCGGTCACGCATACGCCGCGGGCCACGCTGCCATTCTCGGAGACAGTGTTCCGGAGCAGATAGCTTACCATGCAGTAGTCGTAATAGCTGCCGTCCTCGTGGGTGGACAGGTAATCATACATCACCCGGAAGGCCTCCGGGCCGTAATAATCATCGGCATTGATGACTGCAAACGGGCCGTCGATGAGGTCCTTTGCCGCCAGAACGGCGTGGCAGGTGCCCCAGGGCTTGACACGGCCCTCCGGCACGGCAAAGCCTGCGGGCAGCTCATCCAGCTGCTGGAAGGCGTATTTCACGTTCATGGCCTTGGATACACGCTCGCCGATGGCTGCCTTGAAAGCATCCTCGATCTCATGCTTGATAACAAAGATCACCGTCTCAAAGCCTGCGCGGCGGGCATCGTAAAGGGAATAATCCACGATCACCTGACCGTTCGGCCCCACCGGGTCGATCTGCTTCATGCCGCCGTAGCGGCTGCCCATGCCAGCCGCCATGACCACCAGTACCGGTTTGTTCATATAAGGTTCCTCCCGTATCTGAGCCGCAGCCGCGGCAGAATATTTATTGTCTCATTATACTCCATTTTGGACAGAAAAACAATTTGAAATGGCTCCGCCTCGCTCTGCCATTTTTCAATCGTCCCTTCGTTCCGCAAGTTAAAATTTCCAAAATATGCAATTTATTCTTGCAAAAGTATTGTTTTTGCCATGTGAATATTGTATAATGGCGGCATCAATGCAGGTTTTACCTGTCAAAAAGCGTCCTTTAGTGAAAGTAAAGCTTTCCAATACGATCAAGAAAGAGGTATTTTATCATGAATGAAGCCGTTACCAAGCGCTTTCTGCTGTATTTCCGCCTGATGCTGCTGGTGTGGATCCTGATCGCCAATGCCATCATCCATGTGACCGGTCTGGAGTACAGCTGGCTGATCTTTCTGAGCAATATCATGATGTTCACGCTGGAAGGCGATGTGAAGGATCGCTTCGTCACCGTTGAGCTGGGTGGTCTTGTGGGCCTGATCCTCACTGTGATCGCTCTGCTTTCCATCACGGCCCTGACCCCGGTGCTGGGCGGCTTCTTCGGCTTCCTCATCCCGCTGGCCGTGGTGCTGTTCATCCTCATCATCCTGCACCCCTACGCACCCAAGGTGCTGAACAACGTGGGCTTTGCCTACCTGACTGTGGCCTGCATCGACACCACCGCTCTGGCCACCCACCTGCCCCAGTTCTTCATCACCTTCATCGTGGGTTCCGTTCTCTTCAACGGCGTGTGCGTGCTGCTGATGAAGCCCGCCAAGGCTCTGGCCGTCAAGAGCGTCCAGAAGGAAAACGTGTAACTCTCTTTACGGAGTATATAACATAAGCGAAGGCCCCGTTCCGATCGGAACAGGGCCTTCCCGTTTATGTGTTGTTATTTGCCGAAAATTGCACACTGTCGATTTTTGTGCTATACTGGTCGCGCTGCCCTTCCCATTCTGGCATCAGAAGGGGGTGAGGACCGATGAACTCAATTTTAGGCAACTTTCTCGTGGCTGTCGCAGCGCAGGTAACGGCAAACTATCTGTGCAAGTGGCTTGATAGTCACCGCAAGGGCAAGTAAGCACAAGAACCCCCTTGGAGCGGCAACTCCGAGGGGGCTTCACTTTTGTGTGAGACCGATGTAATACTCAATCTCTATCAACTTTCTCTACCCTTATTATATGCATCCTTGCGAAAAAGTCAGGCGGCGGTACTTTTTTCAGTTTGCGGCATCCATACGGATCCTTACATTCGTTGTTGCCATGCTAAAAAAAGCGCCGCTCTCCCCTGCCGGGAAAGCGGCGCTTTGTGTTTTGCAGTGTCTGCTTACAGGCTGCGGTTGCGGATCTCGGCAGTCACCTTTGCGATGAACGCATCCAGCTCCATCGTGGTGGTCTCGCCCTTGCGGTCACGCACCGAGATGTTGCCTGCCTCGGCTTCCTTGGCACCCAGAACCAGCATATAGGGCACACGGTCCACCTGCTGTGCCTCGCGGATCTTGTAGCCGATCTTCTGGTTGTCGTCGTCCAGCACAACACGGACACCGGCTTCCACCAGCTTTTCGGTCACGCCCTCGGCGTAGTCCAGCGTCTTTTCGGAGACGGGCAGCACCTTGACCTGCGTGGGAGCCAGCCAGGTGGGGAACTTGCCCTTGGTCTCTTCGATCAGGTAAGCCATGAAGCGGTCCAGAGAGCCCAGGATGGCGCGGTGCAGCACCACGGGGGTCTTTTCGGTGCCGTCCTTGTCCACGTAGGTCAGGTGGAACTTTGCGGGCAGGCAGAAGTCCAGCTGGCAGGTGGACAGAGTGTACTCGGCACCCACGGCGGGCTTGACGTTCACGTCCAGCTTGGGGCCGTAGAAGGCAGCCTCGCCGATCTCCTCGGTGAAGTGGATGCCCAGCTCGGTCAGCACTTCGCGCAGGGCCTGCTCTGCATGGTTCCACATGGCATCATCGTCGTGGTACTTCTTCTTATCGGCAGGATCACGCAGGCTCAGCACGCAGCGGTAATCGGTAATGTTGAAGTCCTTGTACACCTCAAAGATCAGGTCGCACACGTTTGCGACCTCGCTCTTGATCTGCTCCGGGGTGCAGAACAGGTGAGCATCGTTCTGGCAGAAGTGACGGCCGCGCTCGATGCCCTTCAGGGTGCCGGAGGACTCGTAACGGAAATCGTGGGCGATCTCACCGATGCGCATAGGCAGGTCACGGTAAGAATGGGGACGATTTGCGTAGATCATCATGTGGTGGGGGCAGTTCATCGGGCGCAGAACATAGCTCTCGCCCTCCATCTCCATGGCGGGGAACATGTTCTCACGGTAGTGATCCCAGTGACCGGAGGTCTTATACAGGTTCACAGTGCCGATGCAGGGAGTCATAACGTGCAGATAGCCGCGTGCACGCTCCTTCTCCTTGATATAGTTCTCCAGCTCCTGCCAGACGGTGTAGCCTGCGGGCAGGAACATGGGCAGGCCGCGGCCAACCAGATCGTCGGTCATGAACAGGCCCATTTCCTTGCCGATCTTGCGGTGATCGCGCTCACGGGCCTCCTGCTGCTCCTTCTCCCATGCATCCAGCTCTTCCTGATTGCGGAAGGCCACGCCATTGATGCGGGTGAGCATCTTGTTTTCTTTGTCGTTCTTCCAGTATGCGCCGGACTGCTGGGTGATCTTGAAGGCCTTCAGCGCCTTGGTGTAGGTCAGGTGGGGTCCGATGCACATATCCACGTACTCGCCCTGCTGGAAGAAGCTGAACTCGGTCTCATCGGCCAGATCAGCCATGTGCTCGATCTTGTAGTTCTCCTTGCGCTCTTCCATCAGCTTCACGGCCTCGGCGCGGGGCAGGATGAAAGGCTTGATGGGCAGGTTCTCCTTGACGATCTTGCGCATCTCTTTCTCGATGTTTGCCAGATCCTCGTCGCTGAGCTTCTGGTCGCCCAGATCGACATCGTAGTAGAAGCCGTTCTCGGTAGCAGGGCCGAAGGCGAAATCAGCCTGCGGATACAGGCGCTTGATGGCCTGCGCCATGATGTGGGCTGCGGTGTGGCGGATAACGTGCAGTTCCTGATCCTGCGGGCACTCGTCCACATGACCGTCCTTATAGATGATCTTCATAATGTTTACTCCTTTGACAGATAAAGTAAAACAAAAAAGCGCTTCATCCCGCACACTTACTCACGGGATGAAGCGCCTGAAAAAATCAGAAACGTTCCACGGTTCCACCCGAATTGCACGCCTCTGCGTGCCACTCGCTGTGCTGTAACGGGCGCACCCGGCAGAGGTTCTCCTCTGCGCTCTGCGGTGGTAGAGCTCCAGCACATGACAGGCTGCTTGCAGCACCCTTGCGGGGCAGCCCTCTCTGCATCATGGAGACGGGAACTCAGTTTGTCCGCATCATCGCTTTTACAGGATGAAACTACGCTGATTGTAGCACGTCCCGCCGAAAAATCAAGAGACGCAGCCATGAAATTTTTTCTTCATTTTTCTTCCTTCGGCTGCAGGAATTCCGAAAAAAGCTTGCTGGTGCGGAATCCCTGACTGGAGTACAGGCTGTGATAGCCGGAGAACATATAGCTCAGGCCGCAGGCCAGCGCCATCAGCTCAAACCCGGCCCCGCTGAACAGCTCAGCCGCCAGTACAATGGAAGCCACCAGCGTATTGGTCGCCCCGCAGAACACGCACACCAGACCCACTGCAGCAGAAAAGCCCGCCGGGAGCCCCAGCAGCGGCCCCACCACGCAGCCAAACGTTGCGCCGATGTAAAAGCTCGGCACCACTTCGCCGCCCTTGAAGCCCACGCTCAGGGTCAGCACCGTAAGCACCATTTTGCACACAAAGTCCCACGGCAGAGCCTGCTCCAGCTCAACGGCATCCATAATGACATCCATGCCGGCACCGTTATAGCGGCCCAGCCCCCATCAGGTAGGACAGCGCCACCACAGCCGCACCGCCTGCAGCAGCCCGCACCCACGGATTCGGCAGCAGTTTGGGGATCTCATGCTCCAAAAAAAGTGCAGCATCTGGCAGAAAATCACCGCCACCACCGCACAGCACATGGCCAGCACGGCGGTGCGCACCACCGTCCTGGCATCCAGCGGCGGCGCTTCCATCACAAACCTTGTGGGCGCAATGCCGGCCTTCAGCGAGATGCTGTATGCAATAAGCGCCGCCAGAAAGCCCGGCACGAAGGCCACGGTCAGCATCAGACCCACATCCACCACCATCATCGCAAACAGGGTCGCGGTCAGCGGTGTACCGAACAGCGCCGAAAAAAATGCCGCCATGCCGCACACGGTAGCCGTGCGGCAGTCATGATTGTTGAAGTGCAGCACCCGGCCGATATTCCAGCCGATGCTGCCGCCCATCTGCAGCGCTGCGCCCTCGCGGCCGGCCGAGCCGCCGCACAGATGGGTGAGCACAGTGCCCAGAAAGATGGCCGGGACCAGCCACGGCGTCACCGAGCTGCCGTCCTGCACGGCCCGCAGCACATCGTTGGTGCCCTTGCCGACACAGCCCGTCGCCTTATACAGAGCCGTGATGGCAATGCCTGCCGCAGGCAGAAGCCATAGCAGCCAGACCTGCTCTGCGCGCTGCTCGGTCACCCATTCCACTGCCAGATGGAACAGCGTTCCGATGCCGCCGCACAGCACGCCGGTGCACACAGCCAGAAGCGTCCACCGGAACAGTGCCAGCAGCGAGACCCGGATCGCTTCCTTATAATGCAGGAACCATTCCTTTATTTTCCACATGTTTCTTCCCCGCACCTCTCTTATTTTCGATCTGATTTTGTCTATATGCGCCAAAACATAACATGTTTTTCTATCAATGTCAACCAAAGAACGGCAAAGGATATTATACAACTTTTACATACCGGTCAAACAAATGCCAAAAGCACCCCGCTTCCTTTGTGCGCAGAAGCGGGGCTTTTGAGTCGGATCAGA
>ENA-OPYU01000955-OPYU01000955.1-human-gut-metagenome-genome-assembly--contig:-NODE-955-length-10605-cov-2.486161_pt1 | contig 10605 bp, 19 predicted proteins | sample MGYA00242637_ERZ504482 | MGnify/ENA primary metagenome ERZ504482 (study PRJEB26092, sample SAMD00036237) | human gut metagenome | host: Homo sapiens | study: EMG produced TPA metagenomics assembly of...
GCATGGATCTGAAGCTGAAAGGAAGAGAGATCTTTGTGGACATTACAGATCAGGGAGTAGGCATTTCTGATGTCAAAAAAGCCATGGAGCCCCTGTATACAACAAAACCGGAAAAAGAGCGTTCGGGGAATGGGATTTACATTTATGGAAGCTTTATGGATGAGGTAACTGTTGATTCTGAAGTGGGAGTAGGAACTTCTGTCCACATGAAAAAAGACGATCCGAAGATAAGGAAGGGGGAATGGAGCATACTCTTGCCCTGATCGGGCTTGCGCACCAGGGGGATAAAGAGGCAAGAGATACAGGTTTTTTGAGGAGAATACAGGACTTATCTACAGTGTGGCAAAAAGAATTTTTAGGCCGGGGCGTAGGAAATGGAGGATCGTTTTTCAGATCGGAAGCATCGGGCTTTTAAAGGCAGTGGATAAGTTTGACACAGAATTTGACGTAAAATTTTCCACGTATGCGGTGCCTATGATCGCAGGAGAAATACGGAGATTTCTCAGAGATGACGGGATGCTGAAGGTCAGCAGATCCATAAAAGGAAAAACTGCAGCAAAGTATTTCAGGCCAGGGCAGAGCTGGAGCGGAGTCTGGGAAGGGAGCCTGACATGGAGGAGCTTGCCCGCGCAGTCAGCATGGCTCCGGAAGAGCTTGCCATGACAATGGAGGCAGGAGCTCCGGTGGAATCCATTTATAAGACTGTGTACCAGGGAGAGGGAACGGAGATCACTCTGGCGGACAGACTTGAGGAAAAAGAAAACCGGCAGGAAAAGCTTTTGAACAGGATTCTGCTGGAAGAGGTTCTGGGAAAACTTGAAAAGGATGAAAGAAGGCTGATCTGCATGCGGTATTTTCAGGATATGACTCAGACAGAAATCGCAGGCAGACTGGGAATATCGCAGGTTCAGGTATCCAGAATGGAAAAACGCATCATAAAGCGGCTGAGAGAGTATTATGACGGTTCCTGATGCTCAGCCGCCTGTTTCCGGTTAATATCTTCGATGACAGTGGAGTTTACCTGGTCTTCGTAGATACGCATCTGCACCTGCATGGGGGAAGGATCTGAAGTGATCTTTACCCTGCTGAAATGATTAAAGAAAAACAGAACGCCCAGTCCAAGGCCTACAGAGTAGGTGAATTCAAGAATCGTAAAGCCATTGGAGACGCTGCCCGTTACCTGTTCATAAATCTGCCTGAAAAGCTTTCCTACGTCCGCATCTGTATTAAAGGTCATAATAGAGAAAGCTGCGCCAAAAAAGGAAATCAGACAGACGAAAGCAGTTTTGACAATATGAAAGAGCTGATGGGAAGCTCCTGTTTTTTTGTAGGTAAGAATAAAATCAGGTTCGCCTATATGGGTGATGGTAAGTTCCGGCTCTTTTTTCTGGATCAGATCTACCAGATCCATGGCAGTCATCACATACCGGCCGGGTTTTTCCGGTCCAGGTTGGCAACCGGAAGAACCCGAAGGCGGTTGAGAAGCTTTGCGTTGGTACAGGACAGACGGGCAATATCCTGAAGGTATACATGAGGATGATGAACTTCGATGTTCTGGTCAAGCTGAAGATATAAGGTGTCGTTCATAGCTGCGGTCCTTTCTGAAAGATCAGTCTTTCATTTTAGGGCGGAAAATAAGGCTTCCGATCCAGGAGAAGATCAGAGCAGCGGAAACTCCTGCAGAGCAGGCGGTAAATCCGCCGGTAAAAAGACCAAGAAGCCCATCCTGGTCAATGGCTTTTTTCATGCCCTTCCATAATATCTGGCCGAAACCGGTCAGAGGCACGGATGCGCCTGCCCCGGCATAGTCCGTAAGAGGCTGGTAAAGTCCGACGGCGCTGAGGATAACTCCGGAGCATACGAGAATGACCATGACTCTGCCGGGAAGAAGTTTGGTTTTGTCAAGAAGAATCTGGACAAGAGCGCAGATAAGGCCGCCTACCCAGAATGCATTAAAATAATCCATGAGATGTTCCTCCTGTTAAAAATCTCTGTGTTCAATGACTACTGCGTGAGCAATTCCCGGAACAGCCTCTCCTTCGTTGTAGCTGACCTTGGAGAGCATGGCTCCTGTTGGCACAAAGAGGATTCTTTTCCATGTGCCCCGGACAACCTCCGGAAGAATGTAGGCTGCAAGCACGGAAGCTGCACAGCCGCAGCCGCTTCCGCCGGAATGGGTGTCCTGAGAGGTGTTGTCATAGATCAGAAGTCCGCAGTCCTGATGGACTTTGCTGATATCAATATGCTTTTCAAAAAGAAGATCCTGAAGGATCCGCTGGCCTACCATCCCCAGATCTCCGGTAAAAACAGCGTCGTAATCCTGCGGGGTGCGGCCGAAATCATAAAGATTCTGCCATATGGTATCGCAGGCAGCCGGAGCCATGCAGCCGCCCATATTAAGAGAATCATGGAAACCATAGTCGATTACCTTTCCTGTGGTGATCCCTGTAATGACGGCGCAGCCGGAACTGCAGCAAAGCGGAGAGTGTTCTGAACGCTCCTGGGGAACCGGCGGTCTGGAGCCGATGACACAGGCACCGCTTCCGGTCACGGTCCAGGTAGCGGACAGAGGACGCTGGCTGCCATAGCCTAAAGGAAACGGAACTCCTTTTCTGCTGTGGCAAAATGGCTGGAAGCAGCGCAGAGAATATGTTCTCCGTAACCGGCTGAGACCGCCATTGCTCCCAGAGACAGTGCTTCCCCCATAGTGGAGCAGGCGCCGTACAGTCCATAAAACGGAATGTCCATTTCTGCAATCCCGAAAGAGGAGGCAATGGTCTGGGCAAGCAGATCGCCGGCAAAGGCCATTCGGATATCACGGGGAGTCAGTCCGGCTTTTCCGATTGCAAGCCCTGCGGTTTCTTTTGAAGAGTGCTTTCTGCTGCCTCCCAGGTCTGGGTTCCGAAGAGAGGGTCCTTGGAAACCATGTCAAAAGGTTTCCAAGAGGGCCGTCTCCTTCTTTTTTTGCCGGCAATAGCAGCTGCGCTTTCAATGTATACAGGCTGTTCAAAGGAAATGCTGGCGCTTCCTGTCAGTTTTCCGGCAGTCATACGATCACCTCCATAAGTTTAAGAATATAATAGACACATCCAACCAGCCAGGAACTGAGGATTCCGTAAAGGATCACAGGTCCTGCAATGGTAAAGATCTTGCAGCCGATACCAAAGATCTGCCCCTCTGCCTGAAACTCAATGGCAGAGGCTGCCACAGAATTAGCGAAGCCTGTAATGGGCACAAGACCACCGGCTCCGCCGAATTTTCCGATTTTGGAATACAGGTTCAGACCGGTGAGGATTACACTGATCAGAATAAGAATCAGAGAGCACCAGCTTCCGGCTTCTTCCTTGTCTGCGCCAAGGCTCTGGGCCGTATTCAGAAGAAATTGTCCAGACATACAGATCAGTCCGCCTGTAAAAAAGTGCTTTTATCATATTCAGGGGAAGGCTGTGGACAGGGGTTACCCGCTTTACATATTCTCATATTCTTTTTGTTTTTTGAGCTGTTCAGAATTTGCCATAAATTTTTCCTTTCAATTTATTTGACTTTCAGATATTTATGAATATAATGGGTCTTACTGCCACCCGAAATAATAGAAGAAAAGTGTACCGGTCAGTTTTCCCAGGGCAATAAACAGGATGATAAGAGGAAGTCCCTGTGTCAGACGGATTCTTCTTGTAAAAACAGGAAACATGTCAGCTACTTCAGCAAGAGCCAGGATCCATCCTCCAAGGAAAATACCGGAGAACACACCGAATAAAAGTAAAAAAAGGAGTTCCCAGAGGCAGGGGGAACCGGAAAAGACAAAAAGATTTCCAAGAAAGATTCCCAGAAAACACATATCTTCATAAAGAAGGATATGATCAGCGGTATGGGTAATGCCTGCATATCGGGGGATAATGGAAAGACCGATCAGAAGTCCTGCCACACCGCTGGCAATAATGGTTCCGGAGCAAAGTCCGAGAAGACCCAGAAATATCTGCTGCCACATGAGAAATTCTCCTTTCGCGGAATTTAGTGTGTATTATGTAAAAAAACCATGAAAATTATACACTAATTCTTAAAAAACTATGAAAACCTGTACTTTTTCTATAGCGGATAGTATAATTAAAAAGATAAACAATGACGCAGGAGGTTTGCGTATGTACGACGTATATTCCCGAATGGAATTATTACTGGGACAGACAGGAGTGGATCGTCTGGGAAGAGCGCAGATTGCCGTGTTTGGTCTGGGCGGTGTGGGTTCCTATGCAGTGGAGGCTCTTGCCCGCTGCGGCGTGGGAAGCCTTACGCTGGTGGATCACGATGTAGTATCTGCAACAAATATTAACCGGCAGCTTTTTGCCCTGCATTCTACCATTGGCAGGAAAAAGGTACAGGTTGCCAAGGAACGGATCCGGGATATTGATGAGAATATTCTGGTCCATACGTACGAAAACTTTTACAATAAGGATACGTCGGGGATGTTTGACCTGAGAGGCTATGATTATATTGTGGACGCCATTGACTCGATGGAATCCAAGCTTCTTCTGATCGAACAGGCAAAACTATGCCATACGCCGGTAATCTCCTGTCTGGCAACAGAGGGAAAACTGAATCCTTCCAGATTTGAGATTACGGATATTTCCCAGAACAGGCAATATATGTCCGGCTGCGAAGAAAATGCGTACAGAGCTTCGCAAAAAATGGAATCCGCAAAGTAAAGGTTCTGTATTCCCGGGAACGGTGTCCGAAGAAGGTGACCGAGGCCAGAAACGGAGAGATAGTCGGCGGAAGTATTTCTTTGTGCCCAGTGTGGCAGGAATGCTGATCGCCGGGGAGGTTGTCAGAGATATCCTGACAGAAAATGGAAAAGGGTTAAATAAAAATAGAAAGATAGAGGAAAGAACCTGTGAAAGAAGAAATGAGACAGAAATTTATCGAAATTCTCGGAAACAACAGAGTGCTTTTTGACGAGCCTATGAGTCAGCATACCACTTTCCGGATCGGCGGACCGGCAGATGTGTTTGCCATGCCGGAAAATTATGAACAGATCAGGGAAGTGCTGAGACTTTGCAAAGAAGAAAAGCTCCCGTTTTTTGTTCTGGGAAATGGCAGCAATCTTCTGGTCAGTGACAGTGGATACAGAGGTGTGATCATTCAGATGGACCGCAATATGGAAGAAATCCGTCTGGACGGTGAAGAAATTCATGCCTGCGCAGGCGCACTGCTTTCGTCTGTTGCAGTAGCGGCAAGAAATGCTTCTCTCACAGGATTTGAGTTTGCCGGAGGAATTCCGGGAACCATCGGCGGAGCTGCCGTGATGAACGCAGGCGCCTATGGCGGAGAACTGAAAGACGTTCTGAAAGAGGTTACGGTAATGACCAGGGAGGGAGGAAATCCTTACGATCCCTGCGGATAAATTGGAAATGGGATATCGGACCAGCATCATCAAGACAGCCGGATATCTTGTGCTTGAGGCTGTGATCTCACTGAAAAAAGGGCGATGAGGGAAAAAATCCGTGCTGTCATGAAGGAGCTGTCAGAGCGTCGCACAGAAAAGCAGCCTCTTGATTATCCAAGCGCAGGCAGTACCTTTAAACGGCCTGAGGGATATTTTGCGGGAAAGCTGATCATGGACAGCGGCCTTCGGGGATACCGTGCAGGAGGCGCGCAGGTTTCAGAAAAACACTGCGGTTTCGTGATAAATGCAGGCGGAGCCACTGCTGAAGATGTGAGAAGTCTGATGGATCATGTGATCCGGGTGGTAAGAGAAAAATACGGAGTTACCCTGGAACCTGAGGTGAAGTTCCTGGGAGACTTTAACGGGAGATAAGGAATGCGTCTTGTAATAGTAACCGGATTATCAGGAGCAGGTAAAAGTACTGCTCTGAAAATGCTGGAGGATGCCCACTATTTTTGTGTGGATAATCTTCCGATTCCTCTTATGAGTAAATTTGTGTCCCTGATGGCGGGAATGCAGGGAGAGGACGTACAGAATGCGGCGATTGGAATTGATGCCAGAAGCGGCCGGGATCTTAGAGAACTGGAAAAGGTGCTGGAACAGCTTGGCGAGGCCGGGTATGAATTTGAAATTCTTTTTCTGGATGCGGATGACCGTGTGCTGGTAAAGCGTTATAAAGAATCCCGCAGAAGTCATCCACTGGCAATGTATGGAAGAGTGGATGAAGGAATCCACAGAGAACGGGAAAAGATGAAATTCCTGAAAGAAAGAGCCGACTATATTATAGATACCTCTCATCTTCTTACCAGAGAGCTGAAAAAAGAGATCACAGGATTTTTGTTGATAACGGAAAATTCAGCAATATGGTGATCTCAGTTCTTTCTTTTGGTTTCAAATATGGAATACCGGATGATGCAGATCTTGTTTTTGACGTGAGGTTTCTTCCGAATCCTTATTATATTGATGAACTGCGGCCACATACAGGCATGGATGAAGATGTTTTTTCAGTATGTAATGGACTGTCAGGCAGCGGCTGATTTTGCAGACAAACTGGAAGATATGATGAAATTTCTGATTCCAAACTATGCGAAGAAGGCAAAAAACCAGATCTGGTGATCGGCATTGGCTGTACCGGGGGAAAGCACAGGTCTGTAACTCTGGCAAGAGTTCTTTATGACAGGCTGCAGGAAACAAGAGAGTATGGCATCCGTCTGGAGCATCGGGATATTGGGAAAAGATGCTCTTCTGAAGAAACAGTAAGAGGCGGAAAAATTAAGCAGACAGGAGAACGGGGAATTGTCTTTTTCGGGAAGGTGAAAGAAGAACTTTCCAGACAGATCAGTTCTGCCAGACACTGCAGAATTGCAGAGACAGCAGCTCTTTTAAGCGCCTGCGGCAGAATCACATCTGATGGAAGTCTGAGACTGCAGAACGGAAAATCGCAGCAGTCGTAAGAAAAGGCTTTACATTATTGCAAAAAAGCATTTAATATAGATACTGAAATAATTGTCCGCGAAAGTCGTCAGATGAAGAAGGAAATGTCTATTTTGTGGAGATAAAGGACACGGAGAAGATACAGAACATTCTTCAGGGAACGAAACTTTCTGTAAGCAGGGAAGACGGAGAGGCGCTCTGTTCAGATAATACCCTGGTCACACAGCAAAGCTGCTGTAAGCGGGCGTTTATTCGGCGGGCTTTTCTGGCAGTCCGGATTCAATCAGTGATCCTGAAAAAGGGATATCATTTTGAGATTGTATGTTCGGATCAGCAAAAGGCAGAACAGCTGCAGGAGCTCATTCGCAGCTTTCAGATTGATGCCAAGATTGTACTGCGTAAAAAAATCATATGTGGTCTATGTGAAAGAAGGCGCACAGATTGTAGATATTCTGGCAGTGATGGAAGCAAATGTTGCTCTGATGAATCTGGAGAACATCCGGATACTGAAAGAAATGCGGAATTCTGTTAATCGAAAAGTAAACTGTGAAACAGCAAATATTAATAAAACGGTCAGTGCAGCAGTGAAGCAGATCGAGGACATCCGGCTTATTGAGCGCAGGGTTGGCTTTTACAGCCTCAATGAAGGTCTCGCAGAAATCGCCGAGCTGAGGCTGCAGTATCCGGAGGCCACGTTAAAGGAACTGGGAATGATGCTGAATCCCCAGGTTGGCAAGTCCGGTGTGAACCACCGTCTCAGAAAATTAAGCGAGATAGCGGATGAGCTGCGAAATGACAAGGAGGAGTTATTATGATTAAAAAACCCTGTTACTATTCAACTGTCTACTGGTCTTGAAGCACGCCCGGTGGCGCAGCTGGTACAGGTAGCCAGCCAGTTTAACAGTGAAATATATGTTGAAATCGGAAAGAAAAAGGTCAATGCAAAGAGCATTATGGGTATGATGACTCTGGGGCTGGATTCAGGTGAAGAAATCATGCTTTCCGCTAATGGAGAAGATGAAGAAGCTGCTATGAGCAGTATAGAACGGTATTTAAGTAATCGAAAAATTAAATGAAAAAATGAAAAGTAAAACACCGCCCGGAAGGAAGACCAAATTCAGGGAGGTGCTTTTTTGTCTGTCAGGTAAAACTCTTTAAAATAATTTCTAAATAACGAAAAATCTTAATTTTTTTCTGGAAAAGAGAAACGGATAAACCGTTACGATCCATATAACAACTATAAAATACCGCAGAAAAGAAGCTGGAAGAGATTCTCCTATCAAAGGCTTCAGTCCGGTCTGGATAAGCAGCGTCACTGCTATTCCCACAACAAAACGAATGATACGTTTTCGGGTGGAATCCGGAGGAGTAAAAGAAATATGAGTTTCTGTAATATAATAACCGACAGCAAAGGCAAAGCCGGCGCCGCAGGCTTTGATACAGTCCTGCGCATAGTGAAATTCAATTGTTCCGTTTTATAAAGAACAGCTGTATAGATCAGAAGAGCCGCGCATACGGCTGCCATGCACAGAGAAATCAAAAGTTCTTTTCCGGCCGAGAAATCTTTTTATATCAGAAAAGAATAGCAGAGCGCCACGCACAGGAAAGTTACCAGGAAAGATACAATTACATCCTGAGGAGTATGACAGCCCAGATACATACGGGAAAAGCCTACAAGCAGAATAAAAAGCGCGCACAGAAACCGGGCGGGCATTTTTTCTTGTATACAGTCCCAGTGTTCCCAGAAGAGCCGTGATGCTCTGTGTGTGACCGCTTGGAAAAGAGTATCCGGTTGCGCCGGGCACTGCGGAGGCAACCGGTTCAAAGGCCGAATCCAGAAGCCAGGGACGGGGAACGCGAAAAGTTATTTTAATCCCTGGACAAGAAGCCCGGAAGTGAAATATGTAAATCCGAGACAGTAGGCAAGCTTTTTATTGGAACACCAGAAAAGCCAGCAGATCACAACAACTACAAATGTTTCCTGAGCAAGAAGAGTAATGCCCTGAAAAAAGACATCGCCTGCAGGTGTCCGATATTGTGAGAGCAAATTCAGAAAATCCATAAAGGTCCTCCTTCTGATTATTATTTGATATGTGCCATTATAAGTTGAGCGCAGTAAAAAAAGCAAGTTTTTATCCTGAAGTAAGTACATATAAACTAGACTTTTTACACTGTTATTTTAATAGAGTTCTGGTTATAGTATAGATAAATTTTCATGAAAAGAGAGGAATGTTTATGAAAAAGAGACAATTTCTTACCAGAACAGCGGCTGTAGGAATGGCAGTTACTATGTCTGCAAGTCTTTGTGCCTGTGGCGGACAAACTTATTCAGGTGGCAGAAACCTACGGCTTTGACGGATGGTTTATCAATCAGGAAACAGAGGGCGCTGAGGAAAGAACGCTGACCAGAGATGACGCGGTTAAAATGCAGGAATTTATTAAATATTTCAAAAAACAGGCTCATGAAATGAGACTGGTATATTATGATTCCATGACCTCTGAAGGGAAAATGGACTGGCAGAATGCTCTGACAGATAAGAATACAATGTTTATGACAGATGAAGAGGGAAATGCTGTTGCTGATGAAATGTTTCTGAATTTCTGGTGGACAGAGGATGAGCTGGCGGATAAAGATCTTCTGAAGGCATCCGGAGAAAAAGCAGAGGAGCTGGGAATCAGTCCGTATGACCTGTACGCAGGCGTTGACGTGCAGGCAGAGGGATATCTGACACCTGTACGCTGGGATCTGTTCGAGTCAGGCGAAAATACCACAAATACCTCCCTGGGACTGTATTGCCCCAGCTGGGCTTATTACTCGGCGGCGACACCGGATGAATTCCGGCAGAAAGAGGATGCTCTGTGGGTAAACAGCGAAGGAGATCCTTCTGATGAGATTCAGTACAGCTCCGAAGAGCAGTGGAGAGGAATATCCACCTATGCAGTGGAAAAATCAGCCCTGACAACACTTCCCTTTGTGACGAATTTTTCCACAGGAAACGGATACAGCTTTTTCCGGGAGGGAGAGCAGGTTTCCAAAATGGACTGGAATAACAGAAGCGTGGGAGATATTCTGCCTACATATCGGTGGATGATCGAGAATGAAGGAGAAAATTCTCTGAAAGCAGACTTTGATGTAGCTGATGCCTGGTATGGGGGAAATTCTGTCAAGCTTTACGGAAATATGGAAAAAGGCAAAGCTTCCCGGATTCAGATGTACAGCGCAGATCTTCCGGTGGAAGAAAAAACAGTATTTACAACTGTTACGAAATCCAATACAAAGTGTTTTTATATTAATACGCTGACACGGACGGATGATACAAAGCAGTCTGAATTTAAGGTGGTTCCGGTAAATGAGCAGGCAGAGCAGGGAAAGGGAGCTTCTGTAAAAACAGAGTGGCCGGACAACAGCGTTCCCAAAGCAGGTCTTACAGCATCTCAGACTCTGGTAGGAGCAGGAAGTACGGTGACCTTTGCCAGTGCGTGCTCGGAAAAACTCCGGTAAATGCCCGCTATGTAAAAGTATCTGTGGTGAAACCTACACAGGGCTCTGACTCCGCAGCGAGAATATATGAGATTCAGGTCTATGGAACAGAAGACGAATTAAAATAAACCGAAAAGCGGATGCTTTTTCGGCGGGAAAAAGAAACGGATACGCTGCATATCAGAAATAAAAGCCAGAAAACGAAATTTCAGGTTCGGACATATTATAAGTTGACCGTAGCAGAAAAAAA
>ENA-OPYU01000956-OPYU01000956.1-human-gut-metagenome-genome-assembly--contig:-NODE-956-length-10601-cov-2.805614_pt1 | contig 10601 bp, 14 predicted proteins | sample MGYA00242637_ERZ504482 | MGnify/ENA primary metagenome ERZ504482 (study PRJEB26092, sample SAMD00036237) | human gut metagenome | host: Homo sapiens | study: EMG produced TPA metagenomics assembly of...
AAAAAATTGATTCCGGCTTGCGACATCTCTGAGCAGATTAGTCTTGCATCCAAGGAGGCATCTGGTACAGGCAATATGAAGTTTATGCTGAACGGAGCTGTAACATTGGGAACTATGGATGGAGCAAATGTAGAGATTGCACAGCGTGTAGGAGATGAAAATATTTACATTTTTGGACATAGCAGTGAACAGGTTATTGAGGGCTATGCAAATGGTGCTTATTATGCGCAGCAGTGGTATGAGGCTGATTTCAACTTGCGGAGGGCAGTAGATTTTCTGACTAGTGATATTATGTGTGCTGAGGGCTCCAGAGAAAATCTGCAGCGTTTACAAAAAAGAATTGATTTATAAAGACTGGTTCCAGACATTTCCGGATTTCAATGGATATATTGTCCGTAAAAATCAGGCCATTAGTGATTATGCGTTCAATCAGGACAAATGGGCAAAAATGGCACTAATAAATATCAGTCAGGCTGGGTTCTTCTCTGCAGACAGAACCATTGCCGAATATAATGATGAAATACTGGCATCTTGGATAAAAAGAAAAAGGGTAGTAAAAAAGAAGTCCTGTAGGTTATAATAAACCAAAAATACCTACAGGACGTTTTTTTGTGGATTAAAGGAGAAGTATAGTGAACAGAAATTATCAAAAAGAACTGGACAGGATTCTGGAAGAAATACAAAAAGAGGAGAAGGTATCCAGATTATTTCTGCATAGCTGTTGCGCTCCATGCAGCAGCTATGTGCTGGAGTACCTTTCCCCATATTTTGAGATTACGGATTTCTTTTACAATCCCAATATTTCGCCAAGAGAAGAGTATGAGAAGCGGACGAAAGAGCTCCAGAAGCTAATTGAAGAAATGCCCCTGGTACACAAACCTGTTTTTCTGGAGGGAGAGTATCGTCCGGAAGATTTTTTTGAAATGGCAAAGAGACTGGAAAATGTACCGGAAGGCGGAGAACGCTGCTTTAAGTGTTACCGCCTGCGTCTGGAAGAGGCAGCCAGACTGGCAGCAGAAGGAGGCTATGATTATTTTGCAACCACTCTGACCATCAGTCCCTTGAAAAATGCAGCCAAATTAAATGAAATCGGAGAAGAGTTGGAGAAAATTTACCATGTGAAGCATCTTCCCTCTGATTTTAAGAAGCGCAATGGTTACAAGCGCTCCACAGAATTGTCTGCAGAATATCAGTTATATCGTCAGGATTATTGTGGCTGTGTATTTTCCAGACAGGAACGGGAAAGACAGAGACAAAATTCAATGCATAAAAAATTGTGAAGTGGAAAAGTAGGAAAGTGCTTGCGGGGATTGTCATAAAGTGATAAAATTCTACAAGATACATATAGAAAGAAAGAGGAACGTCTATGGCACAGTTATGGGGAGGCCGTTTTACCAAAGAAACGGACCAGCTAGTTTATAATTTTAACGCATCTTTAAGTTTTGACCAGAAACTGTACAAACAGGATATTACCGGGAGCATGGCTCATGCGGCAATGCTGGCAAAACAGGGGATTTTAACCCAGCAGGAAAAAGAAGAAATTACAGCAGGACTTCAGGAAATTTTAAAAGATATTGAAGAGGGAAAACTGGAATTTTCACCGGAATATGAGGATATTCATAGCTTTGTGGAGTCCAATCTTATTGCCAGAAAAGGTGAAGTGGGTAAAAAACTTCATACCGGAAGAAGCCGCAATGACCAGGTGGCTCTTGATATGAAAATGTATGTAAGAGATGAAATCGGTGAGATTGACAGTTTGTTAAAGGAACTTCTTACTTCACTTTTGCATATTATGAAGGAAAATCTGCATACCTATATGCCGGGATTTACACATTTACAGAAAGCCCAGCCGGTTACTGTAGCCATCATTTTGGCGCTTATTTGAAATGTTTAAAGAGACCGCAGCCGTATGCAGGATGTGGAAAAAACGTCTGAATCTCTGTCCCCTGGGAAGCGGGGCTCTGGCTGGAACCACCTATCCTTTAGACAGAGCTTATACAGCCCGGTTGTTAGGATTTGACGGACCTACCTTAAACAGTATGGATTCTGTGGCAGACCGGGATTATCTTATTGAGCTGCTTTCCGGATTGTCCACCATTATGATGCATTTGAGCCGCTTTTGTGAGGAAATCATTCTGTGGAATTCCAATGAATACCAGTTTGTGGAGATTGATGACGGTTACAGCACCGGAAGCAGCATTATGCCCCAGAAGAAAATCCGGATATTGCAGAGCTGGTAAGAGGAAAAACAGGAAGAGTTTATGGAGCGTTGATGTCCATGCTTACTACTATGAAGGGAATCCCGCTGGCATATAACAAAGATATGCAGGAAGATAAGGAGTTCACCTTTGATGCCATTGATACGGTAAAAGGCTGTATTGCTTTATTTAACGGTATGATTTCTACTATGGAATTCAAAAAAGAAAATATGGAAAACAGTGCGAAAAATGGATTCACTAATGCTACCGATGCGGCAGATTATCTGGTAAATCATGGAGTGGCTTTCCGGGATGCCCATGGCATTGTGGGACGTCTGGTGCTGTTCTGTATTGAGAAGAATTGTTCTCTGGATGATTTGACTTTAGCAGAATATCAGGAAATCAGCCCGGTATTCCAGGAGGATATTTACGAAGCAATCAGCATGAAAAACTGTGTGGAAAAGAGAAATACCATAGGCGCGCCTGGTACAGAGGCTATGAAAGAAGTCATTGGTATTCAGGAAAAATATCTGGAAGAAAATTAAAAAACTTGACATTTTGGAAAGATTTGTTATAGTGGTGTTTAATAAAAACAAATGTATTTGCAGGAAGGACAAAAAAGCTATGAGTGAAAAATTAAGAGTTGGTATTTTAGGCGCAACAGGTATGGTAGGACAGAGATTTATCTCTCTTTTGGAAAATCATCCCTGGTTTGAGGTTGTAACCGTAGCAGCCAGTGCAAGAAGTGCAGGAAAAACTTATGAAGAGGCAGTAGGCGGACGTTGGAAAATGACAACTCCTATGCCGGAAGCAGTGAAAAAACTGGTGGTTATGAATGTTGCAGAAGTGGAAAAGTAGCTTCTACCGTAGATTTTGTATTTTCAGCAGTAGATATGTCAAAAGAAGAAATCAAAGCCATTGAAGAGGAATATGCAAAAACAGAAACACCGGTTGTGTCCAATAACAGTGCTCACAGATGGACACCGGATGTTCCTATGGTAGTGCCGGAAATCAACCCGCAGCATTTGACGTCATTGAATTCCAGGAAAAAACGTCTGGGAACCACAAGAGGATTTGTGGCAGTAAAACCGAACTGCTCCATCCAGAGCTATGCGCCGGTTCTTACCGCATGGAAGGAATTTGAACCATACGAAGTAGTGGCAACTACATATCAGGCAATTTCCGGAGCAGGCAAAACCTTCAAAGACTGGCCGGAAATGGTGGAAAACATCATCCCATATATTAGCGGGGAAGAGGAAAAGAGTGAAATGGAACCTCTTCGTCTCTGGGGCGAGATTAAAGACGGTGTGATTGTTCCTGCTACAGAGCCGGTGATTACCTGTCAGTGTATCCGCGTGCCGGTATTAAACGGACATACAGCAGCCGTATTTGTAAAATTCAGAAAGAAACCTACAAAAGAACAGCTCATTGAGAAACTGGTAAACTTCAAAGGCGTTCCACAGGAATTAGAGCTTCCAAGCGCACCAAAACAGTTCATCCGCTATATGGAAGAGGATAACCGTCCGCAGGTTGTTGCTGATGTGGATTATGAAAATGGAATGGGTATTTCCATTGGACGTTTAAGAGAAGACAAAGTATATGACTTTAAATTTGTGGGACTGTCTCACAATACGGTAAGAGGCGCAGCCGGCGGTGCTGTACTTTGTGCAGAAACCTTAAAAGCAAAGGGATATATTACCAGAAAATAAATCAGAAAAAGGAATGGAGCAGAACAGCATCTGTGACGCTTCATTCTTTTTTGTTTCAGAACATTTCAGGAAAGGAAGATGTATGAAGAAATCGTTATTCATAGCAGAAAAGCCAAGCGTAGCCCAGGAATTTGCCAAAGCGCTGAAGGTGCAGACCTCCCGCCATGATGGATATCTGGAATCAGAGAATACTATTGTTACCTGGTGCGTGGGTCATCTGGTGACGATGAGTTATCCGGAAGCCTATGATGCGTCTTTGAAACGCTGGAGTCTGGAAACCCTGCCCCTTTCTTCCAAAAGAGTTTAAGTATGAGGTAATTCCCTCTGTGAAAAAGCAGTTTGCCATTGTGAAAAACCTGCTGAACAGACCGGACGTGGAAACCATTTATGTGTGTACCGACTCCGGGCGGGAAGGAGAATATATTTACCGGCTGGTGGCTATGATGGCTGGGGTGAAGGATAAGGAGCAGAAAAGGGTCTGGATTGATTCCCAGACGGAAGAGGAGATTTTAAGAGGTATCAAAGAAGCAAAGGACATTGGGGAATATGATAACCTGTCGGCTTCTGCTTATTTAAGAGCCAAGGAAGATTATCTGATGGGAATTAATTTTTTCCAGGCTTTTGTCCCTGAAATATGGAAATACCGTATCATCCTATCTGGGAAGCCGCTACCAGGCTATTTCTGTTGGCAGGGTCATGACCTGTGTGCTGGGAATGGTAGTGCGCAGAGAACGGGAAATACGGGAATTTGTGAAAACCCCTTTTTACAGAATTCTGGGAAGATTTGCTGCGCAGGGGCATACCTTTGAGGGGGAGTGGAGAGCCACAGAGGGAAGCCGGTATTTTCAGTCTCCGCTTCTTTATAAGGAAAATGGGTTTAAGAAGAGAGAGGATGCAGTGACTCTTTGCCGCATCCTGTCTGCCAATGAGCCCATGGAAGCAGTGATTGAGAAGCTGGAAAAGAAGAAAGAAAATAAGAATCCGCCACTGTTGTTCAACCTGGCAGAGCTTCAAAATGAATGCTCCAGGTTATTTAAGTTAAGCCCGGATGAAACTTTGAAACTGGTACAGGAATTGTATGAGAAAAAAGCTGGTGACTTATCCACGAACAGACGCAAGGGTGTTGTCCACAGCAGTGGCAAAGGAAATTTCCAGGAATCTGTCAGGACTTACTTATTATACCCATGCAGGGAGTTTGCAAAGGAAATTTTAGAAGGAAAAGCATATCAAAATCTTGTAAAAATCCAGATATGTGAATGACAAGCAGATTACAGACCACTATGCCATTATTCCTACCGGACAGGGACTTGGCGCCTTAAAAAGGCCTTTCTGCCCAGGGAGAAAAGGGTATATGAGGTCATTGTCCGGCGTTTCCTCAGTATTTTTTTATCCTCCGGCAGTGTACCAGAAGGTAAGTGTTGTTTCTGTCATTGATAAGGAGCGTTTCTTTTCTTCCTTCAAGGTGCTGGTTTCAGAAGGATATTTCAAGGTTACAGGATATTCTTTTGGGAAAAAGAAGGAAGAAGAGAATCAAAAAGAGGAAGAGCAGACAGCAGATACCTCTCTTCTGGAAGTTTTGCAGAGCCTGAAAAAGGGCAGTATTCTTCCACTGGAAAAATCTTACCATCAAAGAAGGAGAAACCTCTCCCCCAAAACGCTATACCTCCGGTTCCATGATTCTTGCCATGGAAAATGCGGGGCAGCTTATTGAGGATGAAGAGCTTCGGGCGCAGATTAAGGGAAGTGGGATTGGAACCAGCGCTACCAGGGCAGAAATTTTGAAAAAACTGGTGAGCATCCAATATCTGGCATTGAATAAAAAGACCCAGGTGATTACCCCAACTCTTTTGGGAGAAATGATTTTTGATGTGGTCAATGCGTCTATCCGTTCTTTACTGAATCCGGAACTTACCGCAAGCTGGGAAAAAGGTCTTACTTATGTGGCAGAGGGCAGCATTACTTCAGAGGAATATATGACCAAGCTGGAAAAACTTTATCCGCAGCAGAACCCAGGGAGTTTTAGATTTACGGAATCAGTTTGCGTTGAAGCAATATTTTGATGCTGCAACGCCCTATTATGAGAAATCAAGAAGTAAATCTTCTAAAACTTCTGGGGAAAAAAGGAAAAACATCAGCAAAAAAAGGTTGGAAAATCCACTTCATCGTAGTAAAATGAAGCAGAAAATGGTAATTCTTAAAGAAAGCAGGTATGAAAAATGGAACAGTTGACAATTAAAGAATTATACAGTGACTTAAACAAAACCCTTGCAAAAGAACTTCTGGAAAGCAAAACCTATCCATGGGAAGTGCTTCCATGCATTGGTGAGTTCATTCAGAAACTGGGAGAAACCTTAAGTGAGGAAGAATATGAGAAAAAGGGAGAGAATGTCTGGATTGCAAAATCAGCAAAGGTGGCTCCGACAGCTTTTCTGAATGGTCCGGCAATTATTGGAAAAGATGCAGAGGTTCGTCACTGTGCTTTTATTCGTGGAAATGCTCTGGTAGGAGAAGGTGCTGTAGTAGGAAATTCTACAGAACTAAAAAATGTGATTCTCTTTGATAAAGTGCAGGTGCCTCACTATAATTATGTGGGAGATTCCATTCTTGGCTACAAGTCCCATATGGGAGCAGGCTCCATTACTTCCAATGTAAAATCAGATAAAAAACTGGTGGTAGTAAAGGGAAAAGAACAGAACATAGAAACAGGATTGAAAAAATTCGGAGCAATGCTGGGAGATGAAGTAGAAGTGGGCTGTGGCTCCGTACTGAATCCGGGAACCGTAGTGGGAAGCCACAGCAATATTTATCCACTTTCTTCTGTAAGAGGGGTGGTTCCGGCAAACAGCATTTATAAAAACAAAAACGAAGTAGTAGAGAAAGTCATAGAGTAGGAAAAATAGGCTGAATTTAGAAAATCTTGTTTCGCAGCCTATTGGGGTCAAAAATAATATTTTTAACCGAAAAAGTATTGGAAAAGAAACATTCAATGATAAATTTTTGGCAGTTTAGATGCGGAAAATTCCGTATCGGATGAAAAACAGTACCAATAAATGTGCCGGATAGAAGAGATAGAAGAAGTATTTCCATCCGCTTTTCCCTTTCTGGTGGTTGTAGAGGTTTAGAGGTATAAATGCCAGGCAGGCAGTGGGTTCCCAGAGGAGGGAGAGACAGCCTATTATGGTTTTTTCCTACCGGGTAGTAGTAAAACACATGGAGAATGAGAATTAACAGGATGCCTTTCCAGTCATAGTCTGAATGGAAGAAATAACCCACTAGAAGTCCAAGCCCTGCAAAAACAAAGGAAAGTCCGGGATGGGTTTCTTTGCCCACTCCATGGCCCACAGGGTGAGAAAACCAAACAGCAGGGTAAACAGGACATTCTGGTAGCCAAATTCCAGGAAGGTTCCTTGTAAAGCCAGGTCAAAGGGAATTTCCGATAACAGGGCAAAGAAAAACAGGCGCAGGGCATATTTTTTCCGGTTGGAGGTATGGTGAAATCCTTCTACCAGAAGAAAGCAGAAAATAGGAAAAGAAATTCTGCCAATCTGCCGGATAATAAGGTCTGCCTGAAAAACAGAATAACTGGCTTCATAAGACAGAGAGGTGGGAAGGTGCAGGCTGTATGCCTGGAGTACACCACATTCTAAAAGTACAGCGCCTATATGGTCTATGAGCATGGTCAAAAGGGCAATCCATTTCAGAGTACTTCCTGAAAGGCGAGGCGGCAGCAAGGTGTTGCCGCTTTTTTCTTGTTTGAATAATCGTAGCATAAAAATCCTTTCATAAAAATAGATATAAATTTTGCTACAGTATAACACACAATGCCTTTGTATGAAATAAAATACTTGAATTTTCTTGCAAAGCCATGGGAAAATGTTTATGATGAACAGAAGAAATCGGAAAGGAAGTAGGAAATGAGAGGTTTAGATACAAACGTCAAGAGAATACGAAGAAAAGTGTTTAAAGAAATTGCCAGAGTAGGATTTGAATCAGAACCGGAAACTCTGGTTGCAGATATTGAAGCAATTCCTTATGAAATTGTAAAGGAGCGTGCGTCTTACAGAGAAAGCATTTACAGGGAGCGTGCAGTAGCCAGTGAGCGCGTCCGCCTTGCCATGGGTATGTCCCTGCGTCCGGAAAATACAGCAGTACATATTACCTCTGGCCTGGAAGCAAGTAACATTGATGAGAAATATTATGAGCCGCCTCTGATGCAGGTGATTCCCTCTGCCTGTGATGCCTGTGAGCCGAAAATGTTTGAGGTTTCCAATATGTGCAGAGGCTGTGTAGCGCATCCCTGTAAGGAAGTCTGTCCCAAAGGCGCTATTAAGATTGTAAAAGGAAAATCCGTGATTGACCAGGAGAAATGTATCAAATGCGGAAAATGTAAATCGGTCTGCCCATATGATGCCATTGCAAAAAAAGAGCGTCCATGCGCCAGAGCCTGTGGCGTCAATGCCATTGAAAGTGATGAACTGGGACGGGCAAAAATCAATAATGAAAAATGCGTGTCCTGTGGTATGTGTATGGTAAGCTGTCCTTTTGGGGCTATTTCCGATAAATCCCAGATTTTTCAGCTGGCACATGCCTTAAAAGAGGGAAAACAGATTATTGCAGAAGTAGCGCCGGCTTTTGTGGGGCAGTTTGGGGCAGACGTGACTCCAAGAAAACTCCGTGCCGCTTTGCAGGAACTGGGATTTACCGAAGTTTACGAGGTAGCTCTGGGTGCAGATATCGGCGCAGTTGCTGAGGCCCATCATTATGCAGACAAAGTGGTAACAAAAGAACTGCCATTTCTTCTGACTTCCTGTTGTCCTTCCTGGAGCATGATGGCAAAGAAATTTTTCCCGGATATGATTGAGAACATTTCCCAGGAATTGACCCCGATGGTGGCAACTGCCAGAACCATTAAAAAAGAATATCCAAATGCAAAGTAGTATTCATTGGTCCCTGTGCCTCTAAGAAGCTGGAAGCATCCAGAACCGATGTGCGAAGCGATGTGGATTTTGTTATCACTTTTGAAGAACTGGCAGGAATGTTTGAAGCCAGAGGCATTGATCCGTCAGCTTGTGAAGGAGACGCTTCCTTCCACAATGCCACAGCAGCCGGAAGAGGTTATGCAGTTGCCGGAGGTGTGGCAAGCGCTGTGGATGCCTGCTTAAAAGCTTATTATCCTGAGGTGGAAGTTCATATTGAACATGCAGAAGGTCTGGCAGAATGCAAAAAAATCTTGACCCAGGCAAAAGCAGGAAAATTAAACGGATGCCTCATAGAAGGTATGGGATGCCTGGGCGGCTGTATGGCAGGAGCCGGAACCAACGCTCCTCTTACCAAAGCAGCAGCAGAACTGAAAAAATTACCAAAAAAGCATCCACTAACCAACTACCATCCAAAGAATTAGCAGAAATTCAACTGGACTAATTGATGTCATATTAAATAGTAAGGAACTGTGTATAAAACGCAATCATAGCATTATCGCATAAAATTACATTTAGGAATATGGATGCCGTTCCGGCGAATTTGCCGAGTACGCTTTGAGACTACAGGCTCAAAGTGAACGCAGGCTGAGCTGGAGCGGTATTCATATTCTCAATCTGTAGATAGTGAATCGTGCATGATATGTCTTTTATACACAGTTCCTTTTGTAATTCTTTAGAAATCTTTCAAATGCTCCCCTGTTTTCTTTAAGTCTGTTTTTTACAATATAAACAAATGAAAGAGACAGAAGAAAAGGGGGAAAACCTTTATGAAAATATTAATTACAACAGACTGGTACAAGCCCATTGTAAATGGTGTGGTTACTTCGGTTTTGAATTTAAAGAAAGAGTTAGAAGAGCGGGGCCATGAGGTACGTGTCCTGACCCTTTCCAGAGATCATCATTCCTATGAAGAAAATGGAGTTTATTATATAAAATCTGTAAATCTGGAAAAAGTTTATCCTAATGTAAGAGCTGTGCTGCCTCACAGAGAAGCCTGTGTCAAAGAGCTGATTCAGTGGAGACCGGATGTGGTCCACTCTCAATGTGAGTTTATGACTTTTTCCTATGCGGTAAAAATCAGCAGAAAATGTGATTGTCCATTGCTGCACACCTATCATACGATTTACGAAGACTATCTTCACTATCTTCCGGGAAGCCTGCTTCAGTATGCAGCAGGAGCGGCTTTGGAACAAAAAATTGTAGCAAGATTTTCCAGGGCAGTGCTAAAGAAAACCCAGCAGGTGATTGTTCCTACGAAAAAAGTAGAAGAACTTTTGAAAACCTATGAGGTCAAAGAACCGATTTCAGTAATTCCCACAGGCATTGAACTGAAGAATTTTCAAACACTTCTAAGCAGAGAAGAGAGAACCAAAAGAAGAGCGGCTCTGGGAATCACAGAAGAACAGAAAGTACTGGTCAGTGTGGGACGTCTGGCAAAGGAGAAAAATCTGGAGGAAATCCTGAATTATTTCCAAAAACTTACCAAAGAAGAACCAGTCTCTAAGCTGAAACTTCTCATTGTGGGAGACGGACCGGACAGAGAACGCCTGGAAGGACTTGTGAAAATCTTAGAACTTCAGGAAAAGGTAATTTTTACAGGTATGGTCGCTCCAGAAGAGGTAGCTGCCTATTATCAGTTAGGAGATGTATTTGTCTGTGCTTCTAACAGTGAAACTCAGGGAATGACTTATATTGAGGCTCTTGCCAGTGGTATT
>ENA-OPYU01000957-OPYU01000957.1-human-gut-metagenome-genome-assembly--contig:-NODE-957-length-10599-cov-5.186497_pt1 | contig 10599 bp, 14 predicted proteins | sample MGYA00242637_ERZ504482 | MGnify/ENA primary metagenome ERZ504482 (study PRJEB26092, sample SAMD00036237) | human gut metagenome | host: Homo sapiens | study: EMG produced TPA metagenomics assembly of...
CACTGGCAGTTGACTTACTGTGCGAAGGAAAATCCAACCGTGTCATTGGATATCAGGATGGAAAATATGTAGATTTCGATATTGATCAGGCATTGTCCATGAAGAAGACAATTCCGGAGTATCAGTATAAAATCGCAAAATCATTTGCAATCTAGGAGAGAAAAATTATGAGTATGGAATGTGAGAAGAAAAAGGCTCCGATCGGAGTATTTGATTCCGGTGTAGGGGGACTTACTGTTGTACGGGAGATAACACGGCAGCTGCCGCATGAAAATATTGTATATTTTGGTGACACTGCCCGCGTTCCATACGGAAGTAAATCTAAGAGCAATATTATTCGCTTTTCTGAGCAGATCATCCGTTTTCTCAAAACAAAACAGGTCAAAGCCATTGTCATTGCCTGCAATACGGCAAGTGCACTGGCTTTGGATGCTGTTCGGGATGAATTTGATATTCCAATCATTGGTGTGATCGTTCCGGGAGCAAGGGCGGCAGTAGAAGCTACGGCAAACGGAGAGATCGGTGTGGTAGGAACGGATGCAACGGTGAAGAGCGGTACTTATACAAAGGTGATTCATCAGATGGATCCGAATATCCATGTGAGGGAGAAAGCCTGCCCGCTGTTTGTCCCTCTTGTGGAAGAAGGATTCAAAGAACATGTGGTCACAGAAGAGGTTATTGAATATTATCTGGAATCGTTAAAGCATACAGAGATCGATGCGATGATCTTAGGATGTACCCATTATCCGCTTTTACGTTCCAAGATCCGTTCTTATATGGGAGAACGAATCCAGATCGTCAATCCGGCCTATGAGACCGCCATGGATCTCAAACGGCTTCTTCAGAGTGAAGATATGGAAAATGACGGGGAAGAGGGCACAAGTAGCAAATATGAATTTTATGTCAGCGATGCGGCGGAAAAGTTTGTAAATTTTGCAAATACAGTGATGCCGTTTGATATTTCGAAAGCAAATATTGTGAATATAGAAGAATATTAGGGGGAACACAGATGACAAAGGATGTATTGGTCAGTATTTCAGGGCTGCATATGGATATGGACGCCCAGATTCCGGGACCGGATGAGGATGATGTGATCGAAGTTGTGACACCGGCTACTTACTACTACAGAAATGGAAAACATTATATCATCTATGATGAGATCGTAGAAGGAGTCAGTGACACGATCAAGAATAAAATCAAAATATCAGGAACAGACAGTCTTGAGATTATGAAAAGCGGATTATCGAATACACATATGATATTTGAGAAAAACAAGAAGAATCTGACATATTACAAAACACTATATGGTCAGATGCTGGTAGGATTGAATACCAGAAATATGGAAATTGAAGTTTCGGATGAAACGATTAAAGTACGGGTGGATTATGAACTGGATGTGAATCATGAACCGCTTGCGAATTGTAAGATCCGAATGAATATTGTATCCAAAGGCAGCGGGATTGCTGTATAAAAAAGAGCACTGCAGCGCAGATTTTCTGCCGGCAATGCTCTTTGTCTTATTTGTTGTCTTTTTTGAATCTTGCAAAAAAGCCTTTTTTCTTTGCTTTTTCCGGAGCCTCGAGTGGTCCGCGAACACCTTTTACAGCAGTGATGTAGATGCCGCTTACGGTGGCTTTGACTTCTTTCTTGATTGGGATGAGGTCAAAGATCTTAGCATCACACATCAAAGTCATCACTCTTGGTCCGACTTTTGCTTTTACAACAGGTACTTTGGTACGTCTCAAATATTTTGGCGTATTCTCCAGCACTGCGGAATGGTAAGATTTGGCTTCTTTGAGTTTCATTTTCTTTTTATCGATGATCAGCATGTTGACAGTCTGCGCCATGGCATCCATCTGTTCCTGCTGTGCTGCCTGCTTCTTCTCTGCTTTTTTTCCGAAGAAATAAAGGCCGACGAGTACACCGATCAGAATCACAAGTACAACGATCAGTACGATCCATCCTGTAGACACGATAAAACCCTCCTAAAATTCTCATTTTTTTCATAATTATGCATGTAATATTGTAACATTGTTTCCCTGGAAGTGCAAGAGATTTGGACGGCAGGGCTTTACTTTTCTTGGAGAAAACAGGTATACTAAGGAAATGAGAAAAAGATAGGGGAGAGGTATTTATGGCAGAAACGATATGGAACAGTGCAGTCAGTGTGTATCATTTTATGATGGACAATCTGGTTGTGATTAATATTTTGCTTTCTCTGGTCATTGTGTTTTTTCAGAGAAGATCTCCGCAGACGGTATGGACCTGGCTGTTATTGCTGTATTTTATACCGATTCTCGGATTTGTCCTGTATCTGCTGATCGGGCAGGATTTTCATAAAAGCAGGATGTTTAAGGCAAAAGAGATTGAAGGAGAGATAAAATATGCTGTGCGCAGGCAGGAAGAGACGATATACAGACGTAGGCTCCGCCTGACGAATCCAGCGGTGGCAAGATATCGGGATCTGATTTTATATAATCTGGAAGCAGGGCAGGCTGTTTTGACAGATAATAACGATGTGCGGATCTATACCGATGGAAAGGAAAAATTCAAAGCGCTGCTGGAAGAGATGCAAAAAGCAAAAAAATATATTCATTTTCAGTATTATATTATCCGTAATGATGAATTGTGGCAGCATATTGAGCCGGTGCTGATCAAAAGGGCGAAAGAGGGAGTTGAGGTCCGCATTTTGTTTGACAGTATGGGCTGTCGAGGGATGCATAACCGGGACTGGGAACGTCTGGAGAAGGAAGGAATCCACGTGGCAGAATTTTTCCCGGCGCTGTTTGGAAATCTTCAGCTTCGAATGAACTACCGGAATCACCGCAAGATTGTCGTGATAGACGGCAGGGTCGGATTTGTGGGTGGTTTCAATGTAGGAAGGGAATATCTGGGACTGGACAAAAAGAAGTTCGGTTACTGGAGGGACACCCATCTTTGTATCGAAGGGGCAGCCGTAACCTCTCTGGCCGTACGGTTTGTACTGGATTGGAATTATGCGGCAAAGGAAAATCTGTTTCAGGAGGATACCTTATTTGAGATTCCGAAGTATGAGCGGGAGGGAAGAGACCCGGTGCAGATTATTTCCAGTGGTCCGGACTCGCAGATCAAAACAATCCATGACAATTATCTGCGACTGATTCACAGCGCAAAAGATCATGTATATCTGCAGACACCGTATTTTATTCCGGATGATTCGATTCTGGATGCATTGAAGATTGCCGCCCGTTCCGGTGTGGATGTAAGGATTATGATTCCGTGCAAGCCGGATCATCCGTTTGTATACTGGGCGACCTATTCCTATATTGGTGAAATGGTGGAGGCCGGAGCAAAATGTTATGTGTATGACAACGGATTTCTGCATGCAAAGACAGTGATGGTGGATGGAACCGTAGCGTGTGTGGGAACTGCCAATATGGATTTTCGCAGCTTTGGATTGAACTTTGAAGTCAATGCAGTGGTATACAGCGAGGAGACAACGCAGAAATTGGAGCAGAGCTTTGAAAATGATATGACAAAATCTACACAGATCACGAGAAATGCGTATCACCAGAGAAGTCTTATCATCCGGGGAAAAGAGCAGTTTTCAAGATTGCTGTCACCGCTTTTATAAACAGACAGAAAAAACAGTGAAAATCTTATGAACTCTTAAGAAAAATGTACGTCTCATTCAACAGAATGTGGTATAATAAAAAACAGGCTGTCAAAAAGACAGGCAGAGGATCATATAGGAAATGGAAGGGCAAGAAGATGAAAAAGAAGTTAATTGCAGTAATTGCAGGTGTATTCCTGATGGGATCACTGACAGGGTGTTCCAGTCAGTTATCCAATGAGTATATTACGATTAAACAGTACAAGGGACTGGAAGTGCCGCAGGTGGAAGCAACTGAACTGACAGATGATCAGGTGACGAATTATGTGAATTATTTTCTGCAGGCAGATGCAACCAGAACAGAGGTGACAGACCGTGCAGCGCAGACAGGGGATACAGTCAATATTGATTATGTCGGAAAAGTAGACGGTGTGGAATTTCAGGGTGGTTCTGCCCAGGGAACAGACCTGGAGCTTGGTTCCGGTTCTTTTATCGGTGCAAACGGAGACTACCAGGGATTTGAAGACCAGATTGTCGGTCATAACAAAGGAGAGCAGTTTGACATTACGGTACAGTTCCCGGATACGTATATGAATACAGAAATGGCCGGAAAAGTCGCAGTGTTTACCATTACTTTAAATGGCATTTATACAGTAGATGTGCCGAAGCTGACAGATAAGTGGGTCAAAGAGAACAGTGTAGAAGCGACAACTGTAAAGGAATATAAAAAAGAGATCAAAGAAAAAATCGAAAACCAGCAGATGTACCAGAATCTTTTGAATGCTCTGGTGGATCAGATCGAAGTGAAAAAAGATCTTCCGAAAGATAAAGTAAAAGAGCAGAAAGAGGCGATCATAAACCAGTATGAGAGTACAGCAGAATACTATCAGATGGAGCTGGGAGATTATTTGACTCAGTACATGGGAATGACAGAAGATCAGTTTAAAGAGAAGGCACAGACAGTAGCAGAGAATACCGTGAGAAATCAGATGGCAGTAGAGCTTCTCTGTGAGAAAAAAGAATTTAGAACCTACAGATAAAGAGTATGAGATCGGGCTGAAGCAGTATGCAGCACTTGCCGGATATCGTACAGATCAGATTGCGGAATATGAAGAGAAAAACGGAAAAGAAAACATCGAGCAGTCCATCATGCAGGAAAAAGCTGCCAAGTATCTGCAGAAGAGTTGTGTTCAGGTAGAGCAGGAAGACGAAACGACGAATGAAAATGCGAAAGATACACAGAACAGCACAACAGAGAACAAAGATCAGAATACCGATCAGAGTTCGGACGAGAGTTCAGATCAGAGCAGTACAGATAATGCACAGGAATAAAAAGAGAGCGCCGGAAAACAGATTTTGTTTTTCCGGTGCTTTCTGGTTGTACTGACAGGCAGAATGGTGTACAGTTGTAGTAGACGAATGAAAAGAAGCGGAGGGAGTTTTATGAAATTGGAAAACGCATGCCTTTGTGTGGAAATCGCAGAAAAAGGCGCAGAACTGACAAGAATTTTTAACAAAAAGACAGGAGCAGAGATCTTGTGGAACGGAAATCCTGAATTTTGGAACCGGCATTCTCCGATCCTGTTCCCAAATGTAGGGAAGACACACGGAAATACTGTTCTGATCAAAGGAACACAGTATCCGACGTCTCAGCATGGATTTGCAAGAGACAGCCAGTTTCGTTGTGTAAAATCTGCAGCAGAGGAAGCGCAGTTTTTATTTTGTTCGAATGAAGAGACGAGAGAAGTGTATCCCTATGACTTTGAGCTGTATATCACATACCGTCTGGATGGAAAAAATTATTTTTGTAGACTGGAAAGTAAAAAATCCATCAGAAGAAACGATTTATTTTACGATCGGAGCACATCCGGCATTTATGTTTGAAGGCGCAAAGGAGACGAAAGACGACTATCTTCTGTGGTTTCCGAAGATGGAAACGCTGGAATGCTGCGGGCTGAATCTGGAATGCGGAACAGGCCTGCCGGAAGAAAGCTATTCTCTGGAACTGGAGGACGGCTATCTGCAGCTTTCCGAAAAATTGTTTGGGGTGGATACACTGATCTGTGATGATTATCAGTTAAAAGAAGTATGGCTGTGCAAAAAGGATGGAAGAAAGCCATATGTAGGCGTAAAGAGTGAAGGATTTTACAGTTACGGAATCTGGTCACCGAAGAATGCGCCGTTCGTATGTCTGGAGCCATGGGCAGGCCGTTGTGATGATACCGGATTTGATAAAGATATTTCTGAAAAGAAGGGAATCAATGCGGTGCAGCCGGGAGAGATATTTGAAAAAGGATACCAGATTCTGGTGGGATAGTGGTGCAGCATGAAAAAGACAAATGATTTTGGAAGGGATTCAGTTCCACTTTTAGTATTAAAGACATCAATTCCTTTTATGTTTGCCCAGTTCGTCAATGTGCTCTACAGTATTGTAGACCGGATCTATATCGGAAATATTCCGGGGATCGGCGGGGATTCCCTTGCAGGCGCCGGAGTATGTGCTCCGATCATTACGCTTTTGTCTTCGTTTGCTGCTCTGATCGGAATCGGAGGATCGGTTACGTTTTCGGTGAAACTGGGGGCAGGAGATAAGAAGAGCGCACAACGGATATTGGCGAATAGTTTTTCCATGCTGCTTATATTTTCCGCAGTGCTGACAGTTGTGTTTTTGCTGATCAAGGATTTTTTACTGAACTGGTTCGGTGCCAGTGAAGTGACGTTTCCATATGCGAATACATATCTGACGATTTATACTCTGGGAACATTTTTTGCCCTTGTGTCTATGGGCATGAACTATTTTATTACAGCGCAGGGATTTCCGTTTCTGGGAATGGCAACTACATTGATCGGAGCAGTGGTAAACATTGTGCTGGATCCGATTTTATTTTTGTATTTGAAATGGATATTGCAGGAGCGGCTGTTGCGACAGTCATCGCACAGCTTTCGTCCTGTATTTTTGTACTTTTGACTTTACACAGTAAGAAGATGCAGATTCCGATCCATCTTGTAAAGCCGGAGTGGGAGATTGGGAAACGAATCTGTAAAATCGGTTTTTCGCCATTTTTGATCCTTGCGACAGACAGTGTGATCATCATTGCATTGAATGCTGTACTTCAGTATTATGGCGGCGAATCTCAGGGAGATACGCTGATCACGGCAGCAACGATCGTACAGAGCTATATGCTTTTGATTACCTCTCCGATGCTTGGAATTACGGGAGGATCACAGCCTTTGATCAGTTTTAATTACGGTGCGAACAAACCGGATCGTATCCGTAAGACAGTGAAGTGGGTATTGGTGCTATGTATTACATTTACAACGGTGATGTTCCTTGTATCCAGAATTCTGCCGCAGTATTTTGTGCAGATTTTTACAGACAATGCAAGATACCGGGAACTGTCCATATGGGGAATCCAGGTGTTTACATTGATGGTGATCCCACTCAGCCTCCAGTATGTGTTTGTGGATGCGCTGACGGCGCTTGGGATGACAAGGCTTTCCCTTAGCTTGTCACTGTTTCGAAAGATTGTGTATTTTGTGATGACATGTGTCCTGCCGATCGCGTTTGCGGCGAAGAGTGCATTTTATGCAGAGCCCCTCGCGGATGGAGCGGCAGCATGTCTGACCAGTCTGGTGTTCTTTGTGATTTACAGAAAGTATCTGAAAGGAGAAGGCAGACTGGGAGAGATACGGTTGTAAAGAAGGTTGGAATATCAAAAAATCAGAAAACAGGAGGAAAATGCAATGTTACAAACAGGAACAAAAGCTCCGAAATTTACACTTCCGGATCAGAATGGAGAGTTACACAGTTTAAAAGATTACAGAGGGAAAAGAGTTCTTTTGTATTTCTATCCAAGGGATAATACACCGGGGTGTACAAAGCAGGCTTGCGGATACAGCGAACGTTATCCGCAGTTTGAAGAAAAAGGTGTGGTAATTCTTGGAATCAGCAAAGACAGTGTTGCGTCGCATAAAAGATTTGAAGAAAAACAAGGTCTGACGATTACATTGCTTTCTGATACGGAATTAGAAGTGATTCAGGCATATGATGTCTGGAAAGAGAAAAAGAATTACGGAAAAGTATCCATGGGAGTAGTAAGAACGACCTATCTGATTGATGAAGAGGGTGTGATCATTCAGGCAAACGATAAAGTGAAGGCAGCAGAAGATCCGGAGAAGATGCTGGCGGAGATTTCATAGGGGCCGATACAGTATATTGGGATACGGGGACAATAAAATAAGGACAGATGTGCGGGCGTGTTAGAGTTAACACGTCCGTTTTGATGTATAATTCGCGAAATTTACACGGTCTTTTCTGAAACAAATAACAAATAATTCCGTAAATGAGTATTGCTATCACATTAGCGTGATGAAATATACTCATTTACACGGAGAAAGGAAAGACCGTGATGAAAAAAAAATAATGAAGTAAGTCAAATTGTAGGGTATACTGTGTATATGATTGCACATAGGAGGAAATGAGAAAATGATAGAAAAGAAGAATGTGAAAAAACTGGCATGGGTGGCAGTGGCACTTGTGATAATGGTCCTTTCGATGACTGTTGTTTCAAAAGCGGCAAGCAATCCGGAAAACCATTAAAAAAACGATAGAGGCACTGGATGAGAAGAAGGCAGATATTCTAAAACTAACAGCAACATCAGCGGCAGCATCAACAGCCATTGCGGCAATTCCCGGAGATGCGACAACACCGATAGCAAATAAGCTGACAGATTTAACATCATATTTTCTGATTATTCTGGTCGTTATATTTTTGGAAAAGTATTTGGTGACACTTACCGGATATGCAACGTTTTCTATATTGATTCCGGCAGCGTGTGTTTTGTTCGCGGCAGGAATCGGATTTAATCGAACGGTTTTGAAAATATTGGCAGCAAAAATAGCAGCATTCGGTCTTGTTATATTTATGATTATTCCATTCAGCATGAATGTTTCGGCAATGATAGAAAAAACATATGAGTCAACGATGGAAGAGACTGTAAAGGAAGCACAGGATATAACGAATGAAATTGAGAAAAATACAGATTCAGAAGGTAACATCATAGAGAAAGCATTATCGAAAATCAAAGATGGAATTTCAGGATTGTTGGAAAAAGGGGAAGAACTTTTAAATCAATTTATTGAGTTGATCGCGGTGATGTTGGTTACATCTTGTCTTATTCCAATTTTTATATTCTTGTTTATGATCTGGTTTATTCGGATGTTATTTGGAGTACAGATCAATGTGCCGAAAGGGGTATCAAAGCAGATTGCTGCAAAAATGCCAGGGCGTAAAAAAGTAGAAACGATTTAAATTGAGTGAATAAAGGAAAAGTCGGGAGAGATTCCGACTTTTTATGATGTAGACCCAAGTGATAGAGATGAATATATTGCGTTAGACGACTATTTTTAGTTATTTAAAAATAGCGCGAATAAGAGAATTACAAAAGATTGTGCAGGATCTTGGGGCAAAACATTTTAGAGTAACATACAAAGAAGAAAATGTACCGGAAATACAACGATAGTAAGTGAAGTACACAATGAATTTGCTGCTTTGAGTACTGGAGAAACATGAAAACCATTAAAAATCTTCGAATAGTTTTAAAAATTTGGGTATCATTCTGGGTGTCTGGTGTTATCTTTTATTTATAGCATGAGCCTACGGTTTTTAATTGTTTTTGAGTAACTCAATTCTACCAAACCGGATGGCATCCATACTATTTTTTACGCCCTCAATTATTGGATTTTCAAGGTGTATACGAACTTATTGAAATGCAAAGTTTGAGTAATTAAAAGGGATTCTTTGGAAATTTAATAAATAGTTTATTGCTTTTCATATACTGTCATATTATACTTGAATCATCTAAACTTTCTGATAAATTTCTAAATGATTTCTAGAAGGTCAAGACCGTTCGGTCAGATATTTCAGAAAAAATTTAACTGAACAAAGAGGCAAGTAAATATGATGGAAAAGCAGTTGTACAATAGACAATATTTCTTTATAATGAAAATATCAAAAAAGAACATCATGTATGATTGTGTTTTCCACACCGTGGAAAGGAGCAGTTATATGTGTAAGAAAACGAAAGAACAGAAGTTTATTATGTTACCTAGTGTGGATTTTTGTTTTCAGGAGCTGATGGAAGATGAAGAAGTGCGCCGAGGATTTATAGGTGCGTTTCTTCGGATTCCACCGGAAGAGATTCTGGATATGGAATTACTTCCGAAGAAGCTTCGTAAGAAATATAAGGAAGAGAAGTACGGAATCCTGGATGTGCGAGTTCGTCTAAGAGAGGGAGAGCAGCTAAACATTGAAATGCAGTCTATTGCCTATGATTACTGGCAGGAGCGGTCTTTGTTTTATCTTGGGAAAATGTATGTAGACCAGATCCACGAAGGGGAAGATTATGATAAGTTGAAGAAATGTATCCATGTAGGGATTCTGGATTTTACACTGTTTGAACATGAGAGATATTATTCTTGTTTTCATATCTGGGAGGATACGATACGGGACATGTATTCCGACAAATTCGAGATTCATGTACTTGAGCTGCCAAAGCTTGCGAAGTATGAATATCCACAGACAGAACTCCTTCGATGGGCACAATTTTTCGGTGCAAGGAGCAGGGAGGAAATTGAAGTGTTGGCAGAAAAAGATGAATATATCCATAAAGCATATGATAAATTGGAAGAAATCAGTGCAGACGAGGAAAAACGATTAGAATATGAGGAACGACAAAAGGCAATCCGGGATCATCGCCATATGTTAGCTAGTGGAAGGCGCGAAGGATTACGTGAAGGATTACGTGAAGGAAAACATGAGCACGCAGTGGAAATGGCGCGTAAGATGTTGGAGGATAAGTTGCCGATAGAAAAGATCGCGGAGTATTCCGGATTATCACCGGAAGATGTGCACAGGTTGGAAGAACAATGAATACAAAGCAGAATTTGATTCTTGCACAGTACAGGTATTCATTCACCATCTTGGTAATTAAGTAGACAAGCAAAA
>ENA-OPYU01000958-OPYU01000958.1-human-gut-metagenome-genome-assembly--contig:-NODE-958-length-10580-cov-2.701138_pt1 | contig 10580 bp, 17 predicted proteins | sample MGYA00242637_ERZ504482 | MGnify/ENA primary metagenome ERZ504482 (study PRJEB26092, sample SAMD00036237) | human gut metagenome | host: Homo sapiens | study: EMG produced TPA metagenomics assembly of...
TTATATGGCTTCTACCGGAAAGCAATATCAGAACCACGCAGCTACCATCATCAGTTGGGCAAGACAGGATCATCCTGCTTCCCGACAACGAAATTACGAAAGTGAGGAATACGAAACATTATGACAAAATTTATAGCAAAAACCAACAGCTATAACCCCAAACAGAGAGCTTCAGTCTGATGAATATTTTAACGAAACAGACCACCTGATCTACTGTTCCAAATGCAATACGCCAAGGCAATGCAGGCATGAATTACAGGGAAAGGTTCTTATTCCTTCCATCCGCTGTAAATGCCAGCAGGAAATCTTTGAGCAGGAAGAAGCCCAGAGAAAACTTCATGAAAAACAAATGGAAATAGAGCATCTTAAAACCAGCGGCTTACAGGACAAAGCACTCTATGACTACACTTTTGCCAGGGATAACGGCATCAATCCGGAAATAAAACTGGCACACAATTATGTAAGCAACTGGGAAGAGATGAGAGCAAATGCTTCCGGACTTCTCATCTGGGGTGATGTCGGTACTGGAAAATCTTTTTTGCAGGCTGCATTGCCAATGCCCTTCTGGAAAAAGGCGTTCCTGTACTGATGACCAACTTTTCCCGAATTCTAAATACCCTTACCGGAATGCATTTTGAAGACAGAAACCAGTTCATCAACAGCTTAAACCGCTACAGTCTTCTGATTATTGATGATCTCGGAATTGAGCGGAACTCTGACTTTGCACTGGAACAGGTATTCAATGTGATCGACAGTCGTTACCGCAGTAAAAAGCCCCTGATCATAACGACCAATCTCACTTTATCAGAGCTGAATAACGCCGCTGATATCGCACACAAACGAATTTATGACCGTATTCTGGAGAGATGTATTCCTGTCCGTATCAATAACCGGAATATTCGTCAGGACAATGCAACAGCTAATTTAAAACAGGCAAAAAGAATTCTGTTAAACAATCATGCTCCGAACCAGAACTGAAGCAAAGAAGCATAACACGATAATTATTCTTCACTGACAGTGGTACTACTTTCTTTCCTTATTTATCACCAGAAACATGCCACTGTCAGTTATCCGAAACTATAGTACCAAACCATAAGATTTTTAAAACCAATACTGCCCGGATACGGGCATCAAAAAGGAGTGCCAGATATGGCAGATAAAAAAATCATGACACCGGAAGAAAAAGCACTTTTTACAGGCAAGACACCGCCAAGAAGAAGCCGAAGCAGAAATCGCAAAAAAGAACGTGATGCCAGAACACACCGATTAGTCCAGGAAGGAGCCATTTTGGAAAGTATTGTTCCCCATATTAAAGAAATGGATTTGGATTCCCTGAAACGGGAGCTGATAATCCGGCTACGAGGAATGTAAACGCACAAGTTCTACTCCCGAAGGGCGCACTTACTCACCACCTGATAAATCAGGCAGTGGTATCCCCTTCGGGGCTCGTGCGCTCTGCCGAGGGCTTTATCCGCTGTTGCAGGCAACATCGAAAGGAGGTGCCAGATATGGCAATTTATCATATGCAAGCTAAAGTCGTCAGCCGTGGTTCCGGTCGATCTGCTGTTGCTGCTTCTGCTTATATGAGCTGTAGCCGGATGTACAATGATTACGATGGCATTCAGCATGACTATACCAGAAAGCAGGGTCTGATCTATCAGGAAGTGATGCTTCCTCCAATGGCTCCATTGGAATGGAATGACCGAGAACAACTCTGGAATGCTGTGGAAGAAACCGAAAAGACCAAAGACAGCCGACTGGCAAGAGAATTTGTTGTCGCACTCCCTGTTGAGTTGGATAAAGACAGCAATATTTCTCTTCTTCAGGATTTTATTAAAAAGAATTTTGTAGATATGGGGATGTGTGCTGATTTTGCCATTCACGATACAGATGGTCACAATCCCCATGCACACATTCTTCTTACTGTCCGACCACTAATGAAATGGAACATGGCAGTATAAAACCGAAAAAGAATATCTCTGTATCAAAGATGGAGAAGAAAAAGGATTTACTGACTTCTAGAATTTAAAACTGCTCAGAAACAGGGATGGGAAAAGCAATATCGCTATAAAGTTGGGAAAAAGAAAGAATATCTGACTTCCTCTGTTGCACAGGAAAAAGGATATGAACGGATTGATAAACATCCCAAGAGTAGCCGATATGGCAGACAGAATCCTATTTCCGAACAATGGAACAGTGATGAACAACTTTGCATCTGGCGGGCAAACTGGGCAGATGCCGTAAATAAAATGCTTGCACGTAATCAGATAAATGCTACCATTGATCACCGCAGCTTTGCAGATCAGGGAATCACCGAACAGCCAACCATCCATGAAGGCTACATTGCCCAGAATATGGAAAAGAAAGGCATGATAGCAGACCGCTGTGAAATCAACCGTCAGATTCGTGCGGATAACAAAATGCTCCGAGAATTAAAAGCAAAGGTAGCAAAACTGGCTGAAGCTGTAGAAAAGTCTATTCCAATAATAGCTGAAACGTTAGAAGCGATCCGCAATCATATGATTTTTATACAGTATCATTTACTTCATAATGAGATGCAAAAAGAAGTGATCCATGACTGGATGAATCATTTCAATCCAATACTGAATAAATACAACACAGTTAAAAAGGAACTCAAAGCTAAAGTTACGGAACGGAAAGAACTGAATGTGCAAAAGGATAAAACCAGTATTTTGAATCCCATCCGGCATATAAAATTAAATCAGCAGCTTACCACTATTACCGAAGAAATCGAAGAACTGAAATCAAGGAAAGAGCAGCTAATCTTCCAGGCAGAATGCTCTACCAATAAAGATATGACGAATCTATCCAAGAAATATGACCAGATGAATAAAAATCTGGATATCCTGTATTCTCAGGACACCTCGCTCAAAAAGCAGCTTGAAAAAGACGCCGCCGCTTTCCGGGAAGAAAAATTTCGTCCTGAACCAGAACAGTATACAGAATTGCTGGACACCCGAATCCAGATACGTCCTGATTTTCGGGATAAGCTGATCGAACAGCTCAAAGGTACTTTTGGTAAGTATTATGACTATCACCGCCGTGATATTGCAGCCAATGAGGTAGATTATCTCAATGTGGAAGATCCTGATGTTTTTTCCCATCGTGCCTGGGAACTTGAATATCAGAGGAAACAGGAAATACGGCGAAATCAGCCTGCTCGAACTAAGAAAAGGTCGTATGATATGGAATTATAATTTGGTTCTTCTTTGCCCATTATAAACACAAGAGCTGAACAAATAGGATTTTTCGTCCTACCTGTTCAGCCCTTTGTTTACCTGTAAATCAATTCTTTCAACACAATCTCTTCTGCAGCATTCCGGACATTATTTACCGCTCTAACCCATTCCATCTGGTCACGAGCTTTCAATTCTTCCGTAATGCCCTGCTTCTCCATCATCTGACTCACCAGAATATCCATTTTCTCCTGTGTTTCATCGTCCACCGCATTCAGATGTTCTGTCAATCTGTCTTCCAACATATACAGTGAATACATTGCCGGACGATGCTCTTTCAGATATGTTTTCCGCAACATTCCGTATTTCCCATAATGCGGTTCTTCATCTGTACTGACAAGATTCGGATAGTAAATTCCGTCTGCGCCAAGTGTGTAGGTTCCACCTAATTTTTTCAAATGTGCTTTTCATGTGTTATTCCTCCTTGAAATCAGCGATGTCCTTAGATCATCGCATAATATTTCAGGGCAGCCTTGATAGCATCTTCTTTCTCTTTCGGGCATTGTGGAACTCTTGCATTTTCTGATTTTGGAAGATTATAGTTTTCTCCCACTTCAATTCCACATTTGCGTTTTACCTGAGAAATATATAAACTTGAAACCTTCAAGCCAAATTCTTTCAGCACATAATCTTTGATTTCCTGATAGGTTGCTTTCAACTCGGCACTGGTGGCATCCAGCTCGTCCAGGTCTAAGTCGATCTCTATCGTGTCATCTGGTTTTTGTTGGGACAAAAGAACAACCGTCTCCACATGCACAGTCTCACAAAATTGATCCACTGCCGTCATTTTTTCAACCGTATACCCTCTCTGCTGTATCAACTCTAAATCCCGCGCCAAGCTTGTCATTTTACATGAAATATATACGATACGATCCACTCCATAATCCAAGATCTTCGGTAATGCCTTCGGATGGATTCCATCTCTTGGCGGATCTAATATGATCACATCCGGTTTCTCCTTTATATCATCAAGCACTTCAAACACATCCCCGGCAATAAACTCACAATTAGAAAGTCCGTTCCTTTCTGCATTCTCTTTTGCCGCTTCCACTGCTTCTTCTACAATCTCTACGCCAATCACTTTTTTTCGCCACAGGAGCAAGCACCTGACTGATCGTGCCTGTTCCGCTGAACAGATCAAACACCGTCAGATCACGGATATCGCCTATGTATTCACGCACTGTTTCATAAAGCACTTCCGCCCCCCTTTGTATTTGGCTGTAAAAAAAGGAGAACGGTGTAATCTTAAATTGTAATCCGAGCAGTTTTTCATAAAAGAAATCCTGACCATATAAAACCCTCGTCTCATCGCTTTTTACAACGTCTGACAAGAATCATTCAAAATATGAAGAATGCCTACGATTTTCCCTTCAAGCGGAGCTGTAAAAGCTGTTCTGTCAGTTCTGATAAGTCGTATTCTTCCTGCGTTGTTGTGACAAGATTGACAAGGATCTCTCCTGTCGTATCTCCCCGTCTTAAAAGTAAATGTCTTAAATATCCGACATGCTGCATCTTTTTATAATAACTGACTTTCCGCTCTTTAAAATACTCTAATACGCACACGAGAATTTTATTCATATCTTCATGCACGAGTTTACAGTCGGATGCGGTCAGCACATCATAAGTACTTCCTTTTTTATGAAGTCCGAGCGACAAAGGACCATCTTTATATTCATCTCCGAATGAGAATTCCATCTTATTTCTATATGCAAATTCTTTCGGACTTGCCTTCACACCTTCAAACAAATACTCGCCGTCCACAGCTTCATCCATAATTCTTCGGATCTGTCCTTCTTTCATTTTCATCTGTTCTTCATACGCATTGTCTGATACATGCATCCACCGCATGCCGGAAAAATACTGCATACAGGTTTCCTCGTTTCAAGAGAGGAATTTTTCCAGAACTTCTAACAGCCTGCCTTCTGCATTCCCTTTTTTAAATTATTTATAATGAATCGCACTTTTGCCCCGGTACTGCATTTTTTACAGTCACATATCTGGCATCTTTACCTTCTTCTTCAACTTTCACAAGTCCTTTATTCGGAAAATCTACTCTTTCAATTATTCCTTCAAAAATCTGCCCTTTCTTCATAAGCTTTTCCTTTCATAATAATTTTTCTTTTTAACACAGCAGAAAATTACCGCATTAACTCTTACTCTTTTATCAATTTTTCTGTTAACTTTTATGTCAATCCTTCATCCATATATCATTGCAAAGCAGACACCTTTTCAACTGCAAAACAGGCAGGGTGCAGTTTCATCCACACTCTGCCTGTATATTCTGTTTTACTTTTGCAAACAGTTTCTTACACCTGATCGTCTTCGCTGAAATAATCATCGAAGTCATCGTCAAAATCATCTTCAAACTCTTCCAAATAATCCGGTGTAAAGAAACGATACACTGCGTAAGCGATTCCTGCAACTGCTGCCACTGCTCCAATAATTGCCAATACCCAGATCACTTTATTTTTCTGACTTCCGCCTCCTTTTTTGTGCAGCAGATCATTCAGTTTTGTCTCGGCGATAAATTCTTCTACTTTGCTCATAATCTACGTCCTTTCTCTGTTCTGAAAAACAGTCTTTACTTTCTCAATATTATAACACTAACCGCTTTATATTACTACTGATTTTGAGCAAATTCTAAACAGTAATTTTAAGCCCAGTAATTTTGAGCAAGCTCTAAATACTAATTTTAATAATTCTAATAAGCAATCTTTAAATAAATTTCTAAAGCAATTTCTCAAATAGAACAATTCAGCTGCTGCATCCTTGATCGGTCGTTTTTAATGTCTTCGTTTTTTTCGTTTCCAAGTAGCATATAAAATACAGACAGACGCCGACATAATCAAAATCGTTTGCTTCATATATACCTTATTATCTCCGGTTTTTACCGTAACTTCTTCTTTTTTCAAAATAGATACTGTCTGTTCCTGATTTCTCAGATCTCGATGTGCATCAATCAAACAATCACCGAGATACAATACTTCAAAAACTACAATTCTTTTCCCCGGAAATTTTCTTGAATCAACATCAAATTCCATTGTAATCCCGTCTTTTGCGTCTTTACCCCTTAAATGGTTTTTTTCTGATGTTACCGGTTTCCCGTCCTGAAGCAGTTCTTTTCCTGTATCTGCATCCATCAATATGCCTTTCATCGTATAAGATGCATTTGCTTCCATATATTTAAAATTGACTGTATCGCAGATAATATGTTCCTCTCCTGCAATAATTTCTTTTGCCTTGCTTTCTTTCCAAACGGCGTGTGTATCCGTGATCCGTGTATGATGATTTTCAATCTCCAGAATTTTTTCCTGTTCTCCTTCTACTGTTCCGTCTTCCCTGATCTGAAACTCCCATCACTTCTTCATTTTTTGATATATCCTGTCAAAGGTTCAGACTCATAAAGACAGTAGACTCCCGGACGCAGATAAGAAAGATGTATTTCTCCATTTTCATCTGTAATATATGTTGTTTTCTCTTCGCTGAGATCTTCCTCTTCTGCATCGGATTCTTCGTTTATTTCCGATATTTTTTCCCCGCAGTTCAAATTTCACGCCAGAAAGTGCTTTCTTTGTTTCCCCATCTGATTTTCGGATAACTACAGACGTAGGCTTATTTAATATTTCCGTCTCTTTTGTCACAACCGGTACGTCCTGACCTTCGTACTCTAATTCGATCTCAACGCTCTTTTCCGGCAAAATATAACCTTCTGCCTGCTTTGTCTCTATGATCTCATACGTTCCAAGATACAATTCTTCCGACCATGCTTTCCCGCTTTGGTCTGTCACTAATGATCCGACTACTGTTCCTTTTTCCACACGAACAGTTCCGTCAGGAGTACAAATATCTTCTGCTGCCTTTATCTCAAATTTTACTCCTGAGATTCCTTTTTCTGTTACAGAATCATTTTTTTCGAATATAAATGCGCCCTTTCGCCGGTCTGTCTTTCGACTCAACAATAAAAGGTTTCTCCCAGTCATGATTTTCTATAATTGTAAATGGAATTAATCCATCTTCTATAAGATAACCTTGCGGCGCTTCCACCTCCTGAAAATAATAATTTCCGGCAGGAAGTTTCTCAGGCAAAACAAAACTTCCGTTTTCGTCTGTTTTAAACAGATCGTAAACTGATTCATTCGGGTAATGTGTCGTCATCGTAATCGGTTTTTTATCTTTGTCCAAAGCCGAAACACCGCTCCTGCAACAGGAATTATTTTTTTCTGTCTCGCTATCTTTTTTTCACGAGCTTTACCGGAGAAAATATTTTCTTATTTTCTAATATGTAATATAGCGTTTTCGCATCTTCTTCTATTGTAATCTCAAAATCTCCTACCGGAGTCAACCCTTCCGGCGCCTTTTTTTCGCTCACAATATATGTATCATATACAAGACCTCCTTTCTGCTGTTCTTCTCCTTGTCGGAATGTTGACGCATATCCGTTTTCATCTGTTACAATTTCACACTGCCAGCCTGTTGTTTTTGATGTGATTGTAAAAAACAATTTCCCTCCAAAGGTACTTTTTGTTCGCCCTGCTCTGATTCTTCCTCTTTATCTTCACGAAATTTTACAATCTGCAGATTACCTCTGATGATCTGATCAGGTATTGTAGGACATTGAAAAAATTGTATCTGTCTGTCCTGTGCCTTCTTCCCTACCGTTCTATAAAATTTCATTGTTGAGCAAATATCCTTCAGGAGCTTTTATTTCCTGAAATGTAACAGTTCCAAGCGGAAGAACAACTTCTCCTTCCGTGTTTTTATAAAACGGATCTCCACTGACCTTTTTTGTTCTTCTTTCATTCTTATTCTTCCTTCTGAATCCGTTTTCATAATCCATTCTCTGACCGGTGTTACTCCTGAATCTGCCGGGAATTTTTTTTCATAATATCCGGAATAATACTTAATAGAAAATTGAGCGTCTTCCAATGTTGCCGCTCCTTGAGCTTCTGATTGATCTGTTTCTTTATCCTTTTTTCTGTAAAATCAGATCTATCGGATAATACTGCGCCTGATCTGTGCACTTATATGTACATACTTTGTTTTCATCTATTCGGATAGATTGCGGCTTAAATTGTATAACATGTCCGGCCGGAGCATTTTAATTCCCTGATATCATAATTTCCGATCGGAATATTTTTCCTTTTTTTGCATAACCTGATTCGTCTGTAGTCAATTCCCATAATAGTTTGTCTTTTCCGCTTTCATAGATACCAAACACCGCTCCTGCAAGAGAATAGCATCTGTTTCCTTCTATCCATTCCGGATGATCGGAATATTTATAAATCTCAATAGATCCGACTCTGTCTTTTCCACTTCCTCCCATTGTCTGTCCGGCTGAATTTAAGTTAAACAAAAACGCGTAAAATGATTCCGGCGGATCCGGCATACTTTCTATATTTTTTGCCTTCTGTTTTAAATTTTCAATTACCTGCTGATCTAATCCTAGAAACGCTTCCTCCGTTCCCATATAAAGATACGACAAAATGCAATGACTCATACAGTATTCGTCATTTACAGAATAATTTTCTCCAATGCCGATCGCACCATATTTTGCCCTATACAATTCATATCCTGGACCGCCATATGCATAATACAATCCTTTTCTTACAGCTCCGCCGGTTAATGCCTGCGTTTCATACGAACCTGAATTTGGAGTATCTTTCAGCGGTTCAAGACAGTATGCAGGTTTTCCGTTTACATCAAAATAATTAGTGCTGTAATTGCCATAATAAATCTCTTCTCCTACTGTCAGTTCTACTTTTGATCTTTCTGAAATTGCCGCCGCTTTTTTGGAACATCTCATCCGATTTTGTCAAAACTGCCGGATATGTATCCGATGTGATTCCCGCAGTTGTCAGTATCATACCTTTCGATATCGTATCTCCGTCTTCATCTGCCTCTGATTCCAACGAAAATGTCATTGTTTCCATATCTAACACTGCTTGTTTTTTCTGCGTCAATACGGATGATTCTGCTGAGATTTCTCTTTTTCCAAAGCTTTCATCTGCGACTGCCTGATCCATAGTGAACATGTTCGTAAAAATGATTCCAAAAAGAAAACAAAATACAACTTTCATCCATCGTCTCATGCCATCATCCTCCCTGTCTGTACAGATGATCCGACACGAAGCTTACCGGAAACTCTGTCATACAAATACACATGATTACTTAATACATCTTCCTCTTCAACCTGTGTACTGTTGATTTCTCTTACCATCTCATCCAACTTACTGCATACATAGATTTCTGAATATGGCACAATGATCACTTCATGAACACTGCTTGGCAAAATATAATAATCTTTCTTTAAAATCTGACCGATCATTTCGAGCACGTTAGGATAAGCAATACATGCCGCTCCATAATTTCTGAATTTATTTGATAAAACATACATCTGATCATAGTCTTTTTTCTTTTCTAAAAGAAGATCTCCCTCTTCATATTCCACATCCCCTAAAAGAGACTTTTAATGCATGGTTCATCGTAACAAATTCTGCCGGAAGCAGATTTTTTACATTTTTCACCGCGTCTTCCCACAATGTTTCTGCCTGCACCTTCCAAGTGTCTGCATGGCTTCTGTTAACAACCATTGCCGCTGTTCCTTCTTCAGACACATCAACAAGAACATAAAAAACAATAGACAGATCAAGAAACGCTAAATGGGGAACGGTTCTTAAAAATTTTCGAATTTTTTGCCGTGTTGATCACTTTAAATACAATCCGGTTTCTGACCCCTTCATAATCCCGAAAAGATTCACAATCCCACGGTTTTTCCTGTTTTATTTCTTCATAAAGCTGCTTGATGTCATCTACAATCTGTTCTATCTTTCTACCCGCCACATAGCTTTCGTAATACTCTTCTAGATAGATTGTCGGAGAAATATTGATCCCGGGCATTTCAATCAAAATACCCGTTCTCTCTTTCCCATTATTTTTCATTGCCGTATATAAGCTTGCACGAACGCCCCCTTTACTTTTTGTTCACATCTTTTCTACCGCATCTGCAAATTCAATATAAGTCATATAACTCCTTCCTTTTTATGCGGTTCAATTTGAATTAAATGAGAAATCCGGTACGAACTGTACCTTGAAATACATTGATAATTTGAAAAATATTATGTGCTCTTGATTATAGAGAATCAAAAAAGAAAATGCAACATGTAATATTGCACAAAAAAGATTCCGCCCTCAGACGGAATCTTTTTATATAATTTCAAAACACTATATAGACACAAAATCTAAAATATCGCTTTGATTAAACTCTTGACAAATACTCTCCTGTACGAGTATCAATCTTCAGAACATCTCCCTGCTCAACAAAAA
>ENA-OPYU01000959-OPYU01000959.1-human-gut-metagenome-genome-assembly--contig:-NODE-959-length-10578-cov-6.802124_pt1 | contig 10578 bp, 8 predicted proteins | sample MGYA00242637_ERZ504482 | MGnify/ENA primary metagenome ERZ504482 (study PRJEB26092, sample SAMD00036237) | human gut metagenome | host: Homo sapiens | study: EMG produced TPA metagenomics assembly of...
AAAGGGGGCGGGCTTTCGTGATAAGTTTAATGTGAATGTACTGGGTATCCGCCGGAAGAAGGAATATTTGTTGCAGGACTTGGGCAATGAGCGGATTCATAGCGGGGATGTGTTGCTGGTGCAGGGTACATGGAACAATATCGCCCGGCTGAGCAAGGAAGATGCCGACTGGGTGGTACTGGGACAACCGCTGGCCGAGGCTGCGAAGGTCACGCTGGATTACAAAGCACCGGTAGCTGCGGTTATCATGGTGCTGATGGTGGCTATGATGGTGTTCGACTTCATTCCGGTAGCTCCGGTGACGGCGGTGATGATTGCGGGTATCCTGATGGTACTGACAGGATGTTTCCGCAATGTGGAGGCGGCTTACAAAACCATTAACTGGGAAAGCATCGTACTCATTGCGGCCATGCTGCCTATGTCGCTGGCATTGGAAAAGACAGGGGCTTCCGAATACATTTCGAACAGTCTGGTCAGTGAACTGGGAACATACGGACCGTTGGCGCTGATGGCGGGTATTTATTTCACTACTTCCCTGATGACGATGTTTATCAGCAACACGGCTACCGCAGTGCTTCTGGCTCCTATCGCGATGCAAAGTGCAACACAGATAGGGGTAAGTCCCGTACCTTTTCTCTTTGCGGTGACACTGGGGGCAAGTATGTGTTTCGCTTCTCCATTCTCCACTCCGCCCAATGCGCTGGTGATGCCCGCCGGACAATATACCTTTATGGATTATGTAAAGGTAGGGCTGCCGTTGCAGATTATTATGGGCATTGTCATGGTGCTGGTACTTCCTTTGCTGTTTCCTTTTTAAGTTGTTTATAATATATGATGCCGATGACGTCCGCTATAAACCATCCGATAGGAATAGACCACCAGATTCCGATGACCCCGATGGCAGGAATGCCGGCAAGCCAATAGGAAAGGGCTACACGGGTTCCCAACGATACCACTGTGAGCACTACGGACATTCCCGGCATACGGATGGCACGATAATATCCGTATAACAGGAACAAAATCCCGATTCCGCAATAAAACGCTCCCTCGATGCGTAAATAACTGATACCGATGTTCAGAATTTCCGTTTCGTGGGGGCGGACAAAAATCAGCATCAATGGTTTGGCGAATAAAAAGACCAGAATGGAAATGACCAGAGAGAAGAGAACGGTGGTAATCAAGGCACTTTTCACTCCTTTGCGGATCCGTTCCTCTTTTCTCGCTCCGAAGTTCTGGGCAATAAAGGTGGAAAAGGCATTTCCGAATTCCTGTACCGGCATATAGGCGAACGAGTCTATTTTTATTGCTGCCGCAAAGGCGGCCATGACTACAGTGCCAAAACTATTGACCAATCCTTGTACCATCAGAATGCCCAGATTCATCACCGACTGTTGTACACAGGTCAGTGCGGAGAACGAAGTGATCTCTTTCAGGCAGTGACGGTCGAAATGCAGGTCGTTGCGGTGTAATCTCAGTTCGGGGTATTTCACGTAGGCATATCCCATAATTCCCAAAGCGGATACTCCCTGTGCGGCTACCGTGGCGATGGCTGCTCCCTTGATTCCCCAATCCAACTGCAAGATAAAGAATAAATCCAGCCCGATGTTCAGTACAACGGAAACCGCCAGAAACCAAAGAGGAGTAACGGCATCTCCTATGGCACGCAGTAATGCCGCATAGAAATTATAGATAAAGGTAAAGCCGATTCCCCAAAAGATAATCCACAAGTAATCATACATCATGCCATAAATATCTTTGGGAATCTGCAATAACCTGAGAATGGGATGAATCCAGACGAAAGCCGCTATATTTAGAATCAATGTTACTGTACCGATCAGCAGGGCGGATACATAGATGTTACGGCGTAGGGAATCCGTTCGTCCGGCTCCATATTGCAAGGAAAAAACGGTTCCGCTTCCCATGGACAATCCCAGCAGGATGGAAATGAGGAAAACCATCAGCGTATAGGCGGAACCGACGGCAGCCAATGCGCCGGAACCTATACATTGTCCTACAATCAGCGTGTCGGCTATATTGTAACACTGTTGTAGCAGTGAGCCTATAATCATAGGTAAGGTAAAACGTAGCAGAGTGCCGGTGATACCTCCCTGCGTCAAGTCTATTTTAGATAACATGATGCGTGTCTGTTCGATTCAATTTCTTATTTATTTTGAAATTTATTGCGAAGGTAGGGAATAAAATATCAAACAACAATAAAGATTGTCTATTTAATACCCGGAATGTTCTTTCTCCTTAAAAGAGTTAACTTGATAATATTTTCCATAGGAAACTTTTTATTATAAGAAATATCATGTATGTTTGCATAAAGTTTCCCATTGGAAAATATTAAATCAAATAAAATAGTTTAATTATGAAGTATATAGTAATAGGAGGCGTAGCAGGAGGTGCAACTGCTGCCGCACGTATCAGAAGAAACACGGAACAGGCGGAAATCATTTTGTTCGAGAAGGGAGAATACATTTCGTATGCCAATTGTGGTCTACCTTATTATATAGGAGGTGTGATTGCGGAGCGGGAAAAAATTGTTTGTACAGACTCCGGAGGCTTTTGGGAAACGTTTTAACATAGATGTGCGTACCCGGTCCGAGGTAATAGCCATCCATTCTGCCGAGAAAACAGTGGATATTCGTACTTCCGACGGGAAAACTTATACGGAGAGTTATGACAAATTATTGCTTTCTCCGGGTGCGTCGCCTGTTCGTCCTCCCTTGCCGGGCATTGACAATGAAGGGATTTTTACCCTACGTAATGTGAATGATACCGATGCTATCAAGAGTTACTTGCAGCAGCATAAGGTGAAACGGGCGGTAATCATCGGGGCCGGATTCATCGGGTTGGAGATGGCGGAGAATCTGCAGGAAGCCGGTGCGGAAGTGGCGGTTGTAGAGATGGCAAATCAGGTCATGGCTCCTATTGATTTCTCTATGGCTTCTTTGGTGCACGAGCACTTGTTGCAGAAAGGAGTACATCTCTATCTGGAAAAGGCGGTGGCTTCTTTCGAACGCACGGTCAACGGACTGGAGGTTGTTTTCAAATCGGGCGAAAGGCTGCCTGCCGATATGGTGTTGTTATCCATCGGGGTACGTCCCAATACCTCATTGGCGATAGAGGCTGGACTGGAGATAGGGGAGATGCGCGGTATTAAGGTTAATGATTACTTGCAGACTTCCAACGAGCATATTTATGCGGTGGGCGATGCTATCGAGTTCCGTCATCCACTGACTGATAGACCGTGGTTGAATTATCTGGCAGGTCCGGCCAACCGTCAGGCGCGTATTGTGGCAGATAACATGGTCTTTGGAAATAAGGTTACATACGAAGGGGCTGTCGGTACTTCCATTGCCAAAGTTTTTGATATGACTGTCGCTGCTTCGGGCCTTCCGGCAAAACGGTTGAAACAGGCAGGCATTGATTATTTGTCGGCAACCATCCATTCCGGTTCCCATGCGGGATATTATCCTGATGCTTTACAGATGTCCATTAAAATAACTTTCTCTCCTGTGAATGGGAAATTACTCGGAGCGCAGATTGTGGGGTATAACGGAGTGGACAAACGTATTGACGAATTCTCGCAAGTGATTAAGCATAACGGAACTGTTTATGACTTGATGGCTTTGGAGCAGGCATATGCTCCTCCTTTCTCTTCGGCTAAAGATCCTGTAGCAGTAGCCGGATATGTAGCCGGAAATATACTGAGCGGAAAGATGAAGCCTCTTTATTGGCGCGAATTACAGGCTGCCGATTTGAGTAAAGTTACGTTGGTTGATGTCCGTACTCCCGATGAATTTGCACTCGGTGCTTTGAAAGGGGCTGTCAATATTGCTTTGGATGATATGCGCGAAAGGATGGAAGAGATTCCTCAGGATAAGCCGGTCTATTTGTATTGTGGAGTAGGGTTGAGAGGGTATTTGGCTTCTAATATATTGTTACAGAATGGTTTTGGGGAAGTAAAGAATTTAATAGGAGGTTTAAAACTGTATAAAGCGGCAACGGCTCCTCTGCCCGAGCCGGAGGAGTTTTCAAATTCTGGCTCTTCAAGTTCTGATTCTTCAAAAGTTGATCATTCTGAACACAGTAAAGATTCTGCTGGAGCTTATACTATTGCCTCTTCCGTCATTCCTTCTATGAAAGCAATAAAAGTGGATGCTTGTGGCATATCTTGTCCCGGTCCTATCATGAAACTGAAGAAGAGTATGGAAGAACTGGCGGACGGCGAACGTTTGGAAATTGTCGCTACAGATGCCGGTTTTCCCCGCGATGCCGAGGCATGGTGTCAAACTACCGGAAACCGTTTTGTTTCAGTAAATTCAGGAGCAGGAAAGTATCAGGTAATTGTTGAGAAAAATACTCCGCAATCTTCTTCCTCGGAAGTTTGCCGGGAGGATAAAGGGAAAAACTTTTATTCTGTTCAGTGATGACCTGGACAAAGTTTTAGCTACTTTTGTACTCGCAAACGGTGCGGCGGCTACGGGAAAGAAGGTAACCATCTTCTTTACTTTCTGGGGGCTGAATGCCATCAAGAAGCTGGACAAACCTGTGGTGAAGAAAGATATCTGGGGGAAGATGTTCGGCATGATGCTGCCTTCCAGTTCTTTAAAGTTGAAGTTGTCTAAAATGAATATGGGCGGAATGGGAGCTAGGATGATGCGATATATTATGAATAAGAAAAATATCGATTCATTGGAATCTCTGCGTACTCAAGCCATTCAGAACGGAGTGGAATTTATTGCTTGCCAGATGTCAATGGACGTAATGGGTGTGAAACGTGAGGAATTGCTGGATCATGTGACTATTGGTGGAGTGGCAACTTATATGAACCGTGCCGAACAGGCGAATGTAAACTTGTTTATTTAAATTTGCATGGAGAAAATAAAATCAATATGTGTCATGAGAGAGCTGTTCAAGGCTCTCTCTGAACTTGAAACCCGCTTAATGGAACAATATGAAGTGTCATTGAATGAGGCAATGGCACTTTGTTGCATTGGCGGAGATACGCTGACGGCTAGTGTGATATCGGAAAACACAGGTCTGTCTGCTTCGCATACCTCTAAGGTCATCCGTTCCATTGAAGAGAAAGAATTAATCGTCCGTAATTTGGGGGATAAGGATAAACGGCAGATGCATTTTACTTTATCCGATAAAGGGCATGAATGTTTGGAAGCGCTGAAAGCAAATGAAATAGAAATACCGGAACTATTAAAGCCATTGTTTAAATAAACCCTTCTCTTTTCCATTTGTTTATTCCGGATATGAAACTGGAGAAATGGAAAAACAAATGGAAGAAGTGGAGCAATCTGCGCAAATGGCAAATATGGAAACTGAAGCTGATTGATGTCCGTCTGTATTTCGTGAGCATATTCGTGGGGCTGCTTACGGGACTGGTTGCTGTGCCTTATCACTATCTTCTTTGGTATTTCTTTGATGTGCGGAAAACTTTTTTTACGGCACATTATCCGTGGTATTGGCATGTATTGTTGTTTTTTATCTTATGGGGGATTCTGATCTTTGTCGCTTCTTTGGTAAAACGTATGCCATTGATAGCCGGTGGTGGGATTCCTCAGACACGTGCGGCCAATAACGGTCGTATCCGTTATGAGCATCCTTTTAAAGAACTGGTAGCTAAATTCTGCGGAGGGGTGTTGGCTCTCAGTGCGGGGCTGTCTTTGGGACGCGAGGGGCCGTCTGTTCAGATAGGGTCTTATATAGGAACACTTATCTCTCGTTGGGGACATATTCTGAAAGGGGAACGGAAACAATTGCTGGCTGCCGGAGCTGGTGCGGGCTTGTCTGCCGCTTTTGCTGCTCCGTTGTCTTCTTCTTTGTTGGTGATAGAATCCATCGAGCGTTTTGATGCACCTAAAACCGCTATTACTACCTTGTTGGCCGGCGTGGTAGCCGGAGGAGTGGCTAGTTGGATGTTCCCCACGACTCCTTATCATCTGATTAGTGCGGTCGTTCCTGGTTTATCTTTTATCCGTCAGGCGGAGCTTTATATTATCTTTGCCGCCCTTATGGCTGTCATTGCAAAGTTTTATTCGCTCATCGTTCCTTTCTTTCAAGAAAGGATACCTGCCATGAAACTCTCCATTCCTGTCAAGATGTTGTATTTATTAACCATAGCTTATGCCATATCGTTAACAGAGACGAATCTGACAGGTGGCGGAGAGCAGTTTTTGATGATGCAGGGAATGAATGGAACTCATGATATCCAGTGGCTTACTATCATGATGCTTATTCATTTTGTTTTTTACGCTGTTTTCTCTTTCTTCAGGTTTGCCGGGAGGAAGTTTCATTCCTACCTTGGTTACGGGAGGATTATTGGGACAAATCTTCGGGTTGGTATTGGTACAACGCGGATGGATAGGGTATGAGAATGTGAGTTATATGATGCTGATCGGGATGGTGGCTTTTTTGGTGGCTGTGGTGCGTACTCCTTTGACTGCTATTGTCCTGATAACGGAGATTACCGGTCATTTCGAGGTGTTCTATCCTTCCATTGTGGTAGGTGGATTGACTTATTATTTCACCGAATTGTTACAGATAAAACCTTACAATGTATTGCTGTATGACAGGATGTTCCGTAGCCATAATCCGGAGTCTTCCGAAGAGGCTGGTGCTCGCTATCATCTTTTTGTCGAGATAATGGATGGGTCTTATTTTGACGGAAAGGAAGTGGATACATTGGCTTTACCTAATCATTGTATCATTCGTAGTATACATCGGAATCGTAAAAACTTACTTCCTCAGGGGCAAACCCTGGTTCCCGGTGATCAAGTGGAGATAGAAATAGATGCGCAGGATATAGAAAAATTATACGAACCGTTGGTCAGTATGGCAAATATCTATTAAATTTGCCGTATGAAAAAGAAATTCCAGCTTGAAGTTCCGGGAGGAGCCGACAAGGTGTTGCTTCATACTTGTTGTGCTCCTTGTTCATCAGCCATCATAGAGTGCTTGATGCAGCATGGTGTCACTCCGGTTATCTATTATTGTAATCCCAATATTTATCCGTTGGAGGAATACATTATCCGCAAGGACGAATGTACGCGGTACGCCCAGTCCTTGGGATTGGAAATTATAGATGCCGATTATGATCATGATGCCTGGCGTTGTCGAATGGCAGGAATGGAGCAAGAGCCTGAAAGAGGAGGCCGTTGCTTGCGTTGTTTCAAGATGCGACTGCAGGAAACCGCACGTTATGCTCACGAACATGGATTCCCGGTTATCACTACTACGCTTGCTTCCAGCCGTTGGAAAAGTTTGGAGCAGATAGAGGAAGCGGGCCGATATGCTACGGCCCCTTATCCGGATGTCACTTATTGGGAACAGAACTGGCGTAAAGGTGGATTGAGCGAGCGTCGCATTGCTATCATTAAGGAATATAATTTTTATAATCAGCAATATTGTGGCTGTGAGTTCAGTATGCGGAAAGAAGAAAAGGAAGAATGACAGGAATGAGGATGCTTAAACTGTGGGTGGTTGTAATGTTATTGGGACTCTTGCCCGTTGTTTCAGAGGCGCAAGAAGAAATAAATAATGCCATTAATGTACAGTTGGAGTATCTGAAAAAGTATCCTAAAGATAAAGAAGCGCTTCGGAAAGTTAGTTTTCTCTATTTGAATAAAGCAGATTATGATCAGGCTATCTTTTATGGTCGACAATTGTTTGAGATAGGTTATAATGAACGGGATTACAATGGCGCTGTAATTTATTCTCATATTTGTCTGGGGCAGGCCCATATGATGAAGGGAAATGTAAAGGAGGCTTATAGTCATTTAGGGCAGGCCAGGCTGATAGGTGAAAGTAATAAAAATGATTCCGCCTTATGTTCTGTATATAATGGTCTGGGACTTTATGCATCGAATGTCCAAAAAGACTATTATCGTTCACTTATTTATTTCTTCAAAGGAGTTGAAGCTGCAAGACGTTGTCATTATGACAGACTCTATTCCATTTTACTTTCTAATATTGCCGGTATTTATTATTTGAAAAATGATAGCACAGGATTGAAATATGCCCTTGAATGTTATGAACTGGGACATGAACGGAAAGATCCTTATCTGATTTATAGTGGTTCAACCAATACCGCTTATATGTATTATTTGAAGAGTGACTATAATACAGCATTGAAATATATTCAGGAGGCGGAGTTCACCATGGTGCAGAATGACTTTTATGATCAATCAAACGTTTACAATCTTTATGGATATATTCTGCATAAATTGAATAAAGATGATGAAGCGCTGGGCTTTTTCCGGAAGGCTTTGGACTTGAAAGAACAGGGAAATATTTCTTCAGTGATGAATTCTTATTTGGGCTATGCCGAAATTTTAATGGAGCATCATCAGTATGACCGGGCTGTCTGGATGCTGAAAGCCGGAATAGAACTGTCTTACCAACAGGCTAATGCCATTTATCGAAGTGACCTGTTGCAGGCTTTATCCCGATGTTATGAAGAAGATGGTATGCTGGTAGAGGCGTTGAAGTATCATAAGCTCTATCAGCTGGAAACAGATAGCTTATATAATGCGGAAAAGGAACGTGCCGTGGGGGAGATACGTGCAAAATACGATATGGAACGGCAGGAAAACGAGATAAAACAAAACCGTCTGGAATTATTGGAAAAGGAAAATAAGATGCAATTGCTTATAGCCGGATTTATCTGTATCTTCATAGCTGCCTCTTTACTATATTACTTATATTACAGAAAAAATAAGCTGTACCTTACCATTGTGAAGCAAAATCAGGACGCTATCCGGCGTGAACAGCAATTGCAGAATAAAATAGACGAGCAGTTTGCAGAGATAGGCCGCCAGTCCGCTCTTTTACAAGAATATCTTACGGACTCGACGAAAACTTCTTTGCCGCAACCTGAGAAGTATGCTTCATCCTCGTTGACAGATGAAAAGAAGCAGGATTTATTTCTGCGTTTGGAAACGCTGTTGCGGGAGGAGAAGGTATTTACAGACAATCTGCTGACCAAAGAGAAAGTAGCGGAAATGTTGGGAACTAATCGTACTTATCTCTCTCAAATTATTAATGAGCAGACCAAGCAGACTTTTACTCAATTTGTAAATGGTTTCCGCACAAAAGAGGCAGTCCGTTTACTTTCCGATCCTGATAACCAAACTCCGCTAAAGGCGATTTCAGCTGAATTGGGCTTTAATTCCATGACTACTTTTTATAGCCAGTTTCAGGCGGCTACTGGTATGACTCCCGCTCAGTATAGAAATAAAGTGCAGGAATTGCATAAAAATAGATAATCTATTAATTTGCTATCATAAATTTATCCAAATGCGGCAATTGCTGTATTTGGATAACCTGTTTTTGCTATAATTTAAAACTTTATGCATTAATTTGCTATCGACGTAATATAAGCTGTAAAACTGTTTTAACAATAAAACGGAACTTAAAAAGTGATTATAAACAGTATTAATATTAAATCTATGAAGAGTATGAAACATTCAGATTACCACGGAAAGCTACTTCGACTGGCGATGGTTTTCGTTGCATTGTTTTTGTGTGGAACAATGGCATATGCACAAACAGACCGGATGATCAGCGGTATAGTTGTAGATGAGAATGGAGATCCCCTGCCTGCCGCTCACATCCGTCAGGTGAGCCAGACGAAAGGGGAGGAACTAGCTGCTGTCATAACCGATATGAACGGGCACTTCCGGCTGACCCTGCTCCGCACAGCGAAAGAGATAGAAATCTCTTACTTGGGCTATGAATCAAAGAAAGTAAGATTGACAAGTGCGAACAGTTACAGAATTGTTTTGGAGCCGGCCTCCGAACTGCTGGACGAGGTGGTGGTAACCGGATATCAGACTATCTCCAGGGAACGGGCTACCGGTTCATTTGCGAAAGTAGATTCGAAAAAGTTGGAAACTCAACGGTTAAGTAGTGTCAGCTCATTGATGGAGGGAAGAATAGCAGGTTATAGTGACGGTAAGATACGTGGTGTGACTTCGATGAACGGACTTACTACTCCTCTGTATGTGATTGATGGGTTTCCGGTAGAGAAAACTATTTCTGACGGACTGGGCAACTGGGTCGAAAATGTACCTGATTTGAATATAGAGGATATAGAGAATATTACGGTATTAAAAGATGCCGCGGCTACGTCTATCTATGGTGCTCGTGCTGCTAATGGTGTAGTAGTCATCACTACTAAAAAAGCCGGAAAGAATCAGCTGAATGTATCATTTTCAGCGACATTGACAGTACGCCCTTATAATTTTTATACCGGTCACTTGGCCGGTACGGCTGACATGATAGAGATGGAAAAGGAGTGGGCGGCCATGAATCCTAATCTTCAAGGAGAGGGAGCATCCCAATATGCACAGAATTTATTGGACAATGCATCCATGTATTCCTGTTTGGGGGTACAGGCTATTTTAAAACATCATACAGGTGCGATCAGCGAAGCACAAATGGAGCAGACGCTACATGAACTGGCTTCACAGGGATTCCGTTATTATGATGATGTGAAGAAATATGGTAAACGAAATCCGTTTTCGCAACAATATAACTTGAATATCGGGCGTGGAACGG
>ENA-OPYU01000960-OPYU01000960.1-human-gut-metagenome-genome-assembly--contig:-NODE-960-length-10577-cov-4.485455_pt1 | contig 10577 bp, 14 predicted proteins | sample MGYA00242637_ERZ504482 | MGnify/ENA primary metagenome ERZ504482 (study PRJEB26092, sample SAMD00036237) | human gut metagenome | host: Homo sapiens | study: EMG produced TPA metagenomics assembly of...
GTATCCGGATTATTACAATATGGGCATTTCATCTGATTCGTTCCTTTCTGTCCTTTATAGCAGTTCAAATACAGTATATCTTTTTCAAAAAGAGAAGTCAAACACATTTCCGCCCTACTTTTTTGTTACTTTTTCCTCATGTTATCTCTACCAGAATTAAATCAGGGCCGATTCTTTTGATGCAGGAAAATGGTATGATATACTCTGTTCCATCTCCAAAAAAGTTACACCATTTCCCACCTTCCGGGACTACAAGTGCTTCAATACAGCCTTTGCAGTCATCAATGATCAGGTCATCGATATATCCAAGCTTCTTGCAGTCGCAGCAATTGATCACTTCTTTTTTGGCCAGTTCGCACAGCCGGATTTTGGACATCTGTTTTCCACCTCCCTGTCGGACACAGCATAACTTATCCACATTGTAAAGTTCCTGTTCCTTATACTATATGCACCTGCTCCTTATTCTGATTGTCTGTTAAAATACAAAAAAAGCCCGCACATTCACAGCTTTCACTATGTCTGTGCAGGTTTTTATCCTGCTTTTGAAGGCAGCCGGTTCTTCTGATCTTGTAACTTTTTATCTGATCAGTGTACCTGTCTTTCCTTTGAGTGCTTCATCCAGCTTATCAAAAGATGTGATCAGTGCACTTCTTCCTTCTCTCTTTTCAAGAAATTCTACAGCTGCTCTGAACTTCGGATACATGTTATATTTTCCGAAATGTCCTTCTTCCATATAGGCTTTTGCCTGATCAACACTGATCTCTCTCAGTTCTTCTTCCTCCGGTCTGTCCATGTTGATCTTAACTTTTTCAACACTTGTAAGAATGATGAGTGAATCCGCATCTGTCTCTTCTGCCATCTTTCCGGCTGTCAGATCCTTTTTCGATACTGCACTTGCACCTTTCAGCGTGATCCTGCTCTAATACCGGAATTCCGCCTCCACCGCATGCAATGACAACCTGATCTGCATCCAGCAATGCTTTGATCGCATCAATCTCTACGATGCTGACCGGATTCGGAGCTGCAACGATACGGCGGAATCCTTTACCAGGTTCTTCTACAACATAGTTTCCCTTCTTGCGTTCTGCACTTGCTTCTTCTACATCCATATAACGTCCAAGTACCTTGGTCGGTGTATAAAATGCTTCATCGTACGGATCAACGATCACTTGTGTCAGGATCGTGCTGACTGTTCTGTAGATTCCACGATCCATTAATTCTTCGCGGATTGCATTCTGAAGGTCATATCCGATATATCCCTGACTCATGGCAGAACATACCGACATTGGGGCTGCCGTGTAATCTTCATGCTCTTTTGCGAATTCATTCATTGCAGTATGGATCATACCGACCTGCGGCGCATTACTGTGTGTGACCGCAACCTGATATCCCTTTTCAATCAGATCACCGATTACTTTTGCGGTCTTCTTAACTGCTTCTTTCTGTTCTGGTAATGTCGTACCAAGTGCTCTGTGTCCTAATGCAACTACAACTCTTTTTTTCATAATCTATACCTCTGCTTTTCTAGTATTTTTCAACGAAATAATATAAGAGAATTATAGTATTTTTGCATATAAAATGCAATATTTTTCTGATTATAGTCTGTCAAAATCTATATTCTGCAGTTCTGTAAATGCCTGGATCGACGGATATTCTCCTTCCACTTCTCCAAACCCATATGACGCAAAGATCATCGGTACTTCTGCTTCCTTACATGCATTGGCATCCCCCTGGGTGTCTCCTACATACACTGCTTCATCCAGTCCGTTTCTTTCCATAATGATACGGATATTTTCACCCTTTAACCTGCCTGTATAAGCCGGACATGTAAAATCTTTGAAATACCCGCCCAGTCCGGAATTCTTAAGAAACGCTTCAATATATCCATCCTGACAGTTACTAACTATATACAGTGGATATTTTTTTACTCAGTGCTTTGATTGTCTCCGGTACACCATTGTAGATCACACATGGACCAACCGCTACCAGTTCATTTTCATATGCCATCATCTTACCTAGAAGTTCCATCCTGTCTTTTTCAGACATTTCCGGAAAGAGACTTTCTGCAATCGCATCCATCGGCTTTCCAAATTCTTTCTGCAGCCCTTCTGCGGTTAAGATCTCGTGGCCTTCCATCTCATCCTGCAATACTTTATTCCATGCAACCGCAACTTCCCTTGTCGAATCCCACAAAGTTCCGTCTACGTCAAATATAATTCCTTTCATTCGTGCCTCCATTATCTTTTTTCATAATCACTTTTTCATAGTATACTATTTTCATGCCTTTCCTACAAGAGCAGACTCTTATGGATCTTTCTCTTGAATTCTTTTTTATTTATACAATATTTCCTGCCGTTTTCAGATTTCTTCATATCCACAGGATAATTGCTGTGTTATACTGGTCTTAGTTTATAGTAGTTCCGGATATACCGCTATAAAAATACGACCGGACTGCGAAAGGAGAATGGATATGAAAGTTATTGTAATCGGACCCAGAGGGAAAATGGGAAAATTAATCACACAGGTCGCTGCCAGCCGTGATGATATGAAACTCGTCGCCGGAATAGCACCAAAAGGACGTGATTATATAGGAATGGATCTTGGAACTGTCGCAATGACAGGATCAGAACTCGGCGTTCCTGTAACAGATGATCTGGCAGGTGTGATCGACTCCTGTGACGTCATCATTGATTTTTCAACAAAAGAAATGGCTATGGAGGTCCTGGATCTTGCCATCGCACATAAGAAAGCACTGGTATGCGGTTCTACCGGATTCTCCGCCGAAGAGATGAAACGATTTGAAGATGCCGGAAAGCAGATCCCAATGCTTTATGCCGCCAATACTTCTAAGCTTGTCAATATCATGAACAAGCTTCTGGAACTGGTAACCACAACATTAAAAGATGAGATTGATATCGAGATTCTGGAAATGCATGATCAGTGGAAAAAAGATGCTCCAAGCGGAACTTCCAAAGAAATGGGTGAAATCATGGCGCATGCTCTCGGTAAAGAATTAAGCAACATTGCCGTCTACGGACGCGAGGGAGAATCTCCACGTGAACCTGGAACAATCGGCTATCATTCTCTCCGTGCAGGTAATATTCCAAGCAGCCATACGGTATTCTTCGGAGGCATGGGAGAACGTCTTGAGATCACACATCATTCCTATAACTGGGAATGCTTTGCGAGAGGTGCCTGTGACTGCGCAGCTTATCTTGACGGGAAAGCTCCTGGATTCTATTCTATTAAGGACGTACTCGGACTTTAATACTTTTATATATACATAAAGCGGCTTCACCATCCGGTGAAACCGCTTTATAGATTATCCAATAAGTCCTTCAACTTCTTCTTTAGACATCACACCCATGTCTCTCTTTACAACTTCTCCTTCTTTAAACACAAGGAATGTCGGGATAGACATTACACGGTACTGTCTTGCAAGTTCCGGTTCCTGATCTACATCAAGCTTGCATACTTTGATATCTGCGCGCTCTTCTGCAATCTCTTCCACCAGCGGTCCCATTGTCTGGCATGGTCCGCACCACGTTGCCCAGAAGTCTACCAGTACCGGCACTTTTGATTCTAATACTTCTTCCTTAAAGTTGTCTTTTGACAAATGTACAATTGCCATATCTATTTCCTCTCTTTCGTAATGACTGTTATCATGTAACTACATGCTTATTATAACCGATTTCCCAAAGTTATCCATATATATTCTATAAAATATTCTAAAAAAATTATTCAACAATGATTCTATAGGATGCCTCGAATTCCTCTCCTGCTGCCAGTGTATTTTCCCAGTCTCTGTCTTTTAATTCTCCGTCAAATATCTCACTGTCACAGCGTCCATACCATGGTTCAATACATACAAACGGTGCCTGTTTTTTTCGGCGGTGACCAGATTCCGACTAACGGTGCATCAAACTCCACTGCCAGATATTCCTTCTTCTGTGGATCCATAAGTACTACTTTCTGAATCTGGTGGTCTTCGATCACCAGTGCATCTCCGTCAAAGAGATGTTCATCCATCGGAAGGCATCCGTCTGTCAGCTTATATTCTTTTTTCTGCGTCGTAACGACACCACCTTCTCCAAATACGGTATTCACCAATGCTTCCGGTACTTTCCCCTGTCCATTACGGAATCCCAGACAATACTCAGACTGTTTCTCACCTTCATGAAGCGGACAGAAGAATGCAGGATGTGCACCAATTGCAAAATGCATCTCCTTATCATTTATATTCTTAACTTTCCACATCACACTGACCGAAGCATCTTCTAGTCTATATCCTATCTCCAGATGAAAGTGAAATGGATATACTTTATATGTCTCTTCTGTATCTTCCAGTGCAAACCATACTTCATCTGCGCTCTGGTTTACCAGTGAAAACTCCATGTCTCTGGCAAATCCATGCTGATTCATCGGATATTCTTTCCCCTCATATCTGTAAACTTTATTCTTTACTCCTCCTACAAATGGAAATAATACCGGTGATGTACGTCCCCAGTATTTCGCATCTGCATTCCAGAGGTATTCCTGATCTGTTGCTTTTTTCTTCAATGACCGGAGTTCCGCTCCGTGATAATTCACGATAACTTCAATCTGATCATTTTCCAATTTCATCTGTTCTGTATTTTTCTGCATGTTCCGATTCTTTCCTTTCTTTATTTTTTATCTCTTTCCCGTTCAGCACCGCCGATATCAGACCGTCATGTCCGTCATAGACCAGCTTCAGCGAAAAGAACGGTACTTTCTCAGCGAGCAGCCGGAGGAAGATCTTGTCCCCTTCCCAGATGTGTAATGATTCAATCTTATCGATATCCACCCATTCCAGTTCACCTTCGTCACATGCAATCGGTTCTCCCTCGAATCCATCTGCAGTGAATAAATGCATGTATTCCGTCACACCATTTCCAGATACAAATGTAACGATTCCGCAGAACCGATAGGACGTCAATGTATATCCTGTCTCTTCTTTTACTTCTCTTAAAATGCATTCTTCCGGACTTTCATCTGCCTCAAAATGTCCGCCGACACCAATCCATTTATCCTTATTTACATCATTCTTCTTTACCGTACGGTGAAGCATCAGATATTTTCCATCTTTTTCGATATAACATAATGTACTGAGTCCTGTCACACTTTTCTCCTTTCCCTTACATATCATCCACTTCAGCCTTTCCTATATATTCTGCCTTTATTTTCTTACATGGATTATGATATGATAGATATCTACAATCATATGTATTATCATTATACGCTATATCACAGGAGAATTGCAATGAACCGTACGATACAATATACAATTACAAAAAAAGACAGTGGACTGCGCATCGAACAGTTTTTAAGACGCAGAGGGTATTCCGGACAGAATCTTGCTGAAATCAAACGCATGCCCAAAAGTATTCTTGTCAATGGCGTACATTATTATATGCGCCAGATACTGACTGCCGGGGATATCCTTCAGGTTATCATCTGCGAGACAAAAAATTTCCCGAAAACGATCCCGCCGGTTGAGATTCCACTGGACATCATTTATGAAGACGAGGACATCATCGTAATCAACAAACCTGCCGGTATGCCGATTCATCCGTCCATGAACAATTATTATAATTCCCTTGCCAATGCGCTCGCATGGTATTATCAGGAACAGGGAAAACCTTTCATCTTCCGTTGCTGTAACCGTCTGGACCGGGACACTTCCGGTCTGACTGTCGTATCCAAGCATCTGGTCAGTGGAAGTATTCTTTCTACTATGACCAAGAACCGCGAAGTGCACCGGGAATATCTTGCCATAGTAAAGGGCAGTGTCACACCTGCGGCCGGAACCATCTGTGCTCCGCTTGCCAGAAAAGAAGGCACCATCATCGAACGCACGGTTGATTTTGAACACGGTGAAGAAGCCATCACACATTACCGACTTGTAAAAGAAGCCAACGGACACAGTCTGGTCTCTCTGAAGCTTGAGACCGGCCGGACACATCAGATCCGCATCCATATGAAACATCTGGGTTTCCCACTGATTGGAGATTACTTGTATAACCCGGATATGGAACACATGAGCAGACAGGCACTGCATTCCCATCATATGGAATTTGCCCATCCGATTACCGGAGAATGGATGTCATTTACAGCTCCGCTGCCTGCAGATATGGCAAATATTATGACAGATAAATGATAATAAAAAAGAGCACTATGATATGCCGCATTTTTATTTCAACGGTATATCTTCTGCTCTTTTTTAATCTTTATCATGATTTCTTATTCTTTTTTGACGCTTCATACACTTTCAATTCATCCAGTGCCTGTCCACTCATCAGATACAGTGCTCCGATATTGAAAATGGTCATCAGCCCGATTCCGACATCTCCCAGATCCCATACAAATGTATAGGTTGCAATTCCACCGATGAACAGCATCACAAGTGCGAGCACTTTATATGCTGTCTGCCAACACCATTTATCACCAAGCAGATAAGCCACATTACTTCTTGCATAAAAGAGAATTCCCAGGAATGTCGAGAAACTGAACAGGAATAAAGTTACTGCAATGAAGATCACTCCAAATTCTCCCAGATGATACTTCATCGCTGTCTGTAAAAGATCCATTCCTTCTTTTCCTGCCAGCAGTTTTTCCGGTACCAGAAGCATGATCATGGCCGTACAACTGCAGATCACAATCGTATCTATAAATACCCCAAGTGCCTGTGTAAATCCTGCCTTTACCGGTTTGTCACATTCTGCTGCCGCTGCCGCACATGGTGCGGAACCGGATCCGGCTTCATTTGAAAACAGTCCGCGCTTTACTCCATTCATCAACACTGCTCCGAATCCACCCGCTACTACCTGACGGGCTCCGAATGCCTCCTGGATAATCCTTACAAATACTCCAGGAAGACTTCCAATATTCGTTACGATGATGAAGATTGTAATAAAGAAATAACATACCGCCATAAACGGAACCATCAGATCCAGCACTTTCACTGTGGCATTTTTACGAAGTACAATGACAGCCGCAAGGATTACCAGCACAATCGTCGTGTAAAGCGGCGGAATCGAAAATGCATTTTCAAAAGAAGCGGCTACCGAATTACTGATCACCTGGCTGATTCCACACCAGCAGATCAGTCCGGAGACAGCAAATAACACCGATACCAATACATGGTTTTTCTTTTTTCCTGTCCTGCCTTCTATATAATCATGGATATAATATGCCGGACCTCCGCGGAATCCACCATACAGGGGATCTCTTTCTTTATGCATCTGTGCAAGCGTTGCCTCTATGAATGCAGTTGACGATCCGATCAGTGCCGTCACCCACATCCAGAAGACAGCTCCTGCGCCTCCGGCCGATACTGCCGCAACCACACCTACCAGATTACCCATACCGACACGGGTTGCCGTTGATACGATCAATGTCTGGAAAGTAGACAGACTGTTATTATCATCCTTTTTTACCGGTCAATGCCACCACCATATCCGGGAACAGGCGGATGGGAAGTCCCCTTGTGCGGATCGTAAAGTAGATTCCCGCCGGGATCAGCAGGATGATCAGCAGTGAGATTCCGACACTTCCGCCGCCCGGAAGCGGTATCTGTAACAAATCTCCCCACAAAAAGCCATATATCCGTTCTATCAAATTAACTATCATAGTATAAATATCCTTTCAAATTCTCAGTACTTTAAAGCACTACACTTTAAAGCCCTGAATCATATCATACTATATTTTGCTTTGTATTGCAAATTCAAACTGTATTTTCATCGCTTTTTCTGCGATTCTTCTCTAATCGATCAGATCATTCTGAAATCTGGACAAGTGCTCATACGGCAGGATCAGACGTCCCCGGTAAAGTCCACATCCATCATTAATCAGACTGTTATTAACCGCAGAGAACATATTCACATCCAGTTCTGCAAGATCCAGATTCAGCAGTTTCATTCCTCTCTCATAGGCCTCATCAAAATACTGACATTCACCCTCCGGGACTGCGTCTCTCCTTGCCCTGTCATGCTCCTGCTCTTTCTCATATCCAATATGATTTGCCGTACCGATCTCTGCCACATCATCCATCATTTTTGTCCTGAGCTGTACCTCCATATAACACCTGGAGCTGTTATCATAGAAGGTGATATGAAGAGACTGATAATTATTCAGGCTGCTGCTGCAGATATAATCTCTGTAATATGGTTTCACCGACTCGTTCAGAAGCGGGGATGTACTCTCCTTAATCCCCATAGCCGGTTCCGCACTGAATCCCTGTTCCTCCAGGAAACCAGGAAGGACATTTGCAATCTGATATAGATATTTCCGTTCCTGTTCTTCCCTGTCCTCTTCACTGTTCAGATGACATCTCGGAACAGAAATAATGATCCTGTAAGCAATTAAATCTCTAAAGCAACGTAATCGTTTCTTTAGTTCTGCTACACTTGGATACTCCCCATATTCCTCATAATAATCATAGATGAATTCCACAATATATCCGTTGAATTTCTCTTCTGCACGGATCAGAGACTTGATTCTTCCCTTGAAAGTAAATGCCATAAACGGATATTCCTGTGCCATGTATTTGTAGAATTCTCTCATCTTCTGCGATTGGGCTGTCAGGAAGTCATTATGTTCCAGTAATTCCTGAATCTGTAAAAGGAAATTACAATGAATCATGTCAATTTCATTTCCTGTCATTTTGGCATCTTTTCTCAGGTCTTTGATGTAATTATGAAGAATCCGGAGTACTGTATCTCCGGAATAGAGATAATCATTTAATGATACCATGTCTGTCACCTTCCTCTTTTGTCACTTTCCTTTAACGCTTCTGATACATTCTCAATATTCGGATCAGATTCTCCGGATCTACCGGTTTGGATATATATGCATTCATTCCCGCCAGACTGCAGCTTTCTTTACTTTCTCTTTCCGACTGTGCGGTCATTGCAATGATCGGGATTTCTTTTCCCCATTCTTTTCCTTGCGCCGGATATTCCTTGCGGCTTCTATACCATTCATCACAGGCATCATGATATCCATCAGTATTGCACTGTAATACCCCTTTGGTGTACCTTCATATTTCTCTACAGCCTCTTTGCCGTTCCATGCTTTCTCTACGATTATTCCTGCATCTGTCAGATAGAATTCTGCAATTTCCATATTGATATCATTATCTTCTACCAATAATACACGCATTCCTGCTAGGTCATCTTTCGCGTCTTCCTTATTATCAGCCGCCTGCTGCCTTTCCTCTTCTGCCAGACGAAATGCCAGCCGGAATGTGAATTCACTCCCCTCTCCCGGGGTACTGCGGACACTGATCGTACCATTCATTCTATCAATCAGACCTTTAACAATCGACATTCCAAGTCCGGTTCCTTTATACTGCGTTCTTGCATCTGCCTTTTCCTGCGTAAACGGCTGGAACAATTCATGTTCCATATATTCCCTGCTCATACCGATCCCACTGTCTGCAATCCTGAATTCATACAAAACATTCTTACCGTCACACGAAATCTCTGTCACATAAGTATCTATGGTTCCAATTTTTTTTATTGTATTTGACTGCGTTGCCAAACAGATTCATCATAATTCTCTGCAGCTGAAGCGCATCCCCTTTCAGCATAGTATGTTGCATATTTTCCCTGTGCTTGCGGTGTATAATTCCAGTTTCTTCCAGCTGTCCCTGCATCAGTACTGCCACTTCTTTCATAAGATCTTCCAGATCAAACGGTTCTTCATGCACTGTCAGATGTCCCGATTCAAGCTTACTCATATCAAGTACATCATTCACCAGATCCATCAGATGTCTTGTCGAAATCTCGATCTTATCTACCGAATCTTCCAGCTTCTCCTGATTGTTCCAGCTCTTTCGGATCACATGTATCATTCCCAGGATTCCATTGATCGGGGTTCGCAGATCATGACTCATACGATTCATGAATTCTGTCTTTGTCTTACTTTCCATATCTGCCTTTTCATAGGCAATCTGCAATTGTTCTTTTTCTTTCTGATCCTTTTCGTGGAATTCCGAAGTATTCCGGAACATAATGATTCCGCGAACCACTGTATGCTCCCGTTCTTTCTCGTTATCATAGACTGTATCCTGCGACATCAGCACTGTCTTCTGGATCCAGATTTCTTTTCCGTCTTTGTTGCTTTCCTGATATTCCACAGTCACCTGCTTCTCACCGGCATAAAAACGATCCAGAAGACTCTTTGATGTATCTATGATCTTATACGTTTCCAATGTATCTTCTGTAATATGCTGCCGTATTTTCCTGCAATATCCATCATACGAACATGGAAGTTCTCCCTGAAAGTCAAATATACGCTCTTCTTTCTTTCTATGATGAAATATCTGTTCCAGACGATCCTGTGTCAGGTTCACTGTATACAAAGCTTCCGCTGTTTCAAGAAGTGCTTCTATATAATTACTATTTTCCAGAATGGACTGCTTCATCTGCTCATAATACTGTTCCAAGTGCAGCCTCTCATCTTCCAGGACCTGCTTCATGTCATGAAACACTTCAAATCCAACAATAAAGTGATGCAGCTTCCCGGCTGCCGTATCATCCAGACGCAGAAATGTC
>ENA-OPYU01000961-OPYU01000961.1-human-gut-metagenome-genome-assembly--contig:-NODE-961-length-10575-cov-3.092458_pt1 | contig 10575 bp, 16 predicted proteins | sample MGYA00242637_ERZ504482 | MGnify/ENA primary metagenome ERZ504482 (study PRJEB26092, sample SAMD00036237) | human gut metagenome | host: Homo sapiens | study: EMG produced TPA metagenomics assembly of...
GTTTCTACTTTACGGAAAAGAGCAGTACAGCCTGCCGGTCTATATGACCTTCATGCAAGCCAAAGACAACGGCCTTAACATACTGAAAGGAGAAAATGTCATTCCCAGTCATTTACTGGAATTTCTCAGTAAGAGACAAGAACGGAAAGAAAATACCTTTCGACGTATATAAGAACCTGGATAAAAACGAGCAGCAGGAATATAAGGTCACGCCGTTTCTGAAGACATACAATGTGTTCAACGTACAGCAGACCAATCTTCAGGAAACGAAACCGGAGAAATGGGAAGCATTGAAGGAGCAATTCAAGATACCGGCCATCAAGGACGAGCAAGGGATGCTCACCGTGCCTCTGATTGATGCGATGGTACGGGAACAGCAATGGATCTGCCCCATTTATTCCAAGGAAGGAAATAGTGCTTACCATGCAAGGGGAGAAGATAACCATATCGTCGTACCCCTGAAGGGGCAGTTTAAGGACGGAGAGAATTTCTACTCCACACTACTGCATGAGATGGCGCACTCGACTGGAGAACCTGAGCATCTGAACCGGGAAAAAGGCGTGATTTTCGGAGACAAGCAATATGCCAAAGAGGAACTGGTTGCCGAACTCACCTCCGCTACCGTCGGGCAAAGCCTGGGAATATCCACCCATATCCGGGAAGAAAATGCCATGTATCTAAAAACTGGCTGGGAGCCTTGAAAGAAGATCCCAAATTCATCTACAACATCCTTGCCGATGTAGGAAAAGCCAGCAATATGATTCAGGAACATACCGCACGGATGGAACAGTACCTCACACCGGAGGAACGGTTCACGCAGGCCGTCCTGCAAGACAACCGTCCGGTATTGGAGCAGATGAAAAACGAAGGTTTTACCCCTTCATCACGGTTATTGGAAAGTGTTGCGGCAAACCATCCTACAGCCGACAACCTTGAAACGCTACACAGCACTTTCGGCATTTCGCTGCCTTCCATGGAAGCGGAGCCAGCCATGAAAAATATGAATGAGCCACAGCTCGGATTATAAACTTTTAAAAACCATCATTATGTTTACAGGACAAATTATCGGTTATGTCGGTGCGGATGCCCGGCAGAACAAGAACGGAAAAGGATTCAACTTCCATGTATCCACCAAGTACAAGAACGTGAACAACGAGGAACAGACCCTATGGGTATGCTGTTTCGTGAATTACGAGAGTAAAGTCTTTGAGTATCTGAAAAAAGGGACACAGGTATATGTCTGCGGCGATGTGTATGCCGATGTATTCCAGAAGGATGACGGTAGCCACATCCCATCCGTCAGCCTGACCGTCTCACGCATTGAGTTACTGGGAAAGGCAGAGAAAAAATGAGAGCGGTGACGGAACGGCATCCGGACAACCCCAATAACAGCAACGGCCATGGAAAGAGAGAAGAAAGACCTGTCATTCATCCTGATCCTGCTATCCACGCTCATCGGGACAGCCGTACTGTTTCAGTGGGCTATCGTTACGGGATTATACGCTCCACTACGTAATCCGGCCATGTGGGAAAGGCTGATGGAGAAGGATATCCTATTCCGGTTTCTCTACGTTATCCTGATCGGAGGCCTCGCTTTTCTCTTTCCGGTTGGCAAAGTGAAAGACGAAAACAAGAAATGGGTTTACACCAGTATGACACTGGTTACGGCATCCATGCTGGTTGTCGGATTCAGCCGGTTATCAGCGTGGTATAACCTATTTGTATTTCCCATTCTATTCGTAGCGTACACGCTGCTTGTCATCAAGACTCTGCCTTATTTCATCCGGCGTCATGCCCAATCCGATGATAGCATTTTCGGGTTAAGCCGGGAAGAATCGGCTTTCTACTTCCGCTTTGAAACCGCCTCCGGGCCGCTGGTCATCCATAAGCCGCAGCAGAATGTCTATATCGACGGCGGTCCGGGAAGCGGTAAATCAGAGAGCTGGATCAAGGGAATCATCTACCAGTGCGCCGAGCGCAACTATGCCGGATTCGTGTACGATTGGGAGGGTGATCCCACCAAGGACAAGTCACCCATCCTCTCACGTATCGCATACGGAAGCATCGAACATTTCCGGAACAAGGGGATGGAAACACCCCGTTTCGCCTATATCAACTTTGTGGATATGTCACGCACGGTCAGGGTGAACGTACTTTCTCCGCAATACATGTCAAAGGGAAACGAATCGCTATTCATCCGCAATATCATCATGACACTGATGAAGAATCTGGAAGCAAGCTGGAAGGAAAAACCGACTTTTGGGCCAACAATGCCATCAACTACGTCTATTCAATCGCCTATAAATGTTTCAAGGAAAGGAAGCTTGGTATCTGTACGCTGCCCCATGTGATAGCCCTTGCCCTTTCTGACAGCAACCTAGTATTCCACTGGCTGTCGGAAGATCCTGAAATCGCATTGAACATGTCCTCCATGCTGACCGCCTGGAAACTGGGTGCACAACAGCAGACAGCCGGAGCCGTATCATCCGCACAGACTCCGTTGGTACTCCTGAACAACAAATACATCTTCTGGGTGTTGTCGCCACTTCCCGAAGAAGAGTTCTCTTTGGATATAACCAACAAGGAACACCCAACGCTGTTATGCGTAGGCAATGTGCCCACCATCAAGGAAGCCGTTTCCCCTGCTATTTCCTGCATCGGCAGCGTCTTGATGTCACAGATGAACAATCCCGGCAAAGCGACCAGCATATTCATGGTAGATGAATTTCCGACCATCCTGTTGCAAGGCATTGACACTTTCATCGGAACCGCCCGGAAGCACAATGTCGCTACCATTCTCGCCGTTCAGGACTTCAACCAAGCGGTCAGGGACTATGGAGAGAAAAGTGCCAACATCCTGAAAGCCTCCTGCGGAACGCAGGCTTACGGTATGACCGGAAATGAGAAGACCGCCAAAGACATCGAGAACTTGCTTGGGGAGAAGAAAGAAGCGCAAGAATCTTATTCACACCAGCCGGTGGCAATAACAGTGTCACGGAGAGCCTGCAAAAAGAAAAAGTCTTAAAGGCAAGGGACATTGCCGGACAAGCAGCCGGACACTTCATTGGCAAGATTGCCGGAGGCAAGCCGCCATTCTTCAGCGTGCAGATGGATATGTGCCGTTTTGAAGAGAAGGAGATACCCCGTTTCTCCTTACCGGTCAAACTGGGCAACGGCAAAGAAGAGATGGAACTGGAAATCCTGGAAGAGATTATCCAGCAGAACTACATCAAAATCATTGAAGATGTCAACGCCATCCTCAAAAAGATAGAGGACAAATTAAAAGAAAAGTCAGCAGTTCCGCCAACCGGGACACACAAGACAGAACAAAAAAATCATCCGATAACATTCAACAAAAGAATCCTACCATGAGAAAAATTCATTCATTATTAGCGGCAGCCTGCTTATTGGCCGCTTCATGCAACAAAGAGGAAATCCAATCGGAAACAGACAAAGCCGGCATGTATCACATCACCGTAGCCGTAACCGGTTCCTCACCCAAAGGCAGTGTGCATATATATAATCTTGACGGCGTGAGATTCAGGAACGAACGCACCGGTACCTCCGCAGCTTCCGTAGATGAGAGTTTCACCGATAAAGCGGAATACAGCACGGAAAAGCCTGTCAGCCAAATTACCGTGCAAGGCATTCTCTATTCAAAGAGAGTGCTATCATCACCATGCAGATAAAAAAAGACGGGGAAAGCGTATTCAACCAGAGCAAACAGTTGGAGGCCGTTCCCGGTATAGACACTACTGTTGATTTGGTTTACAGTACCTTGAAATAAAAATGCAGACGAATCAAAAAACATATACTTTCTCTTCCATATTTAGATGATATTTCTTATCTTTATGAAAGATAATCTTTCTCATTTATAATCTAAGCTCAGATAAAATGAGATTCAACTAATCCAGTCAACGTTATGAAAGTCGATTTCAATCAGATAAAACAACCATTTCTCTGCCCGATTTCCTGCTGGAACTAGGATGGAAAATCGTGGAAGGCTCTTCCAACTCCTGTCCCAAAATGAGCAACGGAACGCATACCATCGTCATCAAGCGGAACTCGCAGAACCAATACACCTATTGGGACGTGCATAGTGACAGCGTGCGTGGCCGCAGTATCATGGATCTGATGCAGGAACATCTATTTGAAACAACCGGAAAAATGCCGTCCTTGCGCGAGGTGGGGGAGATCCTTCAGAACTACATCAACACCAACCGCATCACGACACCCGAAAAAAGCCGGTATGAAGTAGGTAACACAAGCATGAGAGCGGACGAACTTCAATTCTACTTGAGCCAGCTACAACCCTACAAGGGCAATTATCTCCAGAAAAGAGGTATCCTGAAAGAAAGCATTGAAAGCCGGTTCTTCAAAGACACTTTCTTTATCCGTGAGGTAAAGAACAAAGGGAGTGTTTACCGCAACGTGTGCATCAAGATGTACAATGAAAACGGTGTGCAAGCCATTTCTCAACGAAATGAAACATTCAAAGGGATTATCGGTGGCAAGTTCGACTGTCTGGCGACCAGCAACCATGACAAAAGCCGCCCGATAGACATTCTCTACATTGGGGAGTCATTTATAGACTGTATCTCCCACTATCAATTACGCCATTCCGGAAACGACCTCAATCTTGTATATGTATCTACGGAAGGGACATTCACGGAAGGACAAATGAGGCTATTACGCCTGATTCTTGACAAGAACCAGGTAAAGGAGCTCCGGAGCATCTTTGACAACGACAAACAAGGGCACAAGTACACTCTATGGCTGCATCGTTACTTTCATGGCGATACGACTGATGTCGAGAGCCTGAGTAACGATGAACTCCGCAACAAGGTACGGAAACTGAAGAACGTCGAACTTTCGGAAAACAAGGATTGGAACGATGATCTGAAAATCTCGTGTGGCATCTGTTCCTCCACGGAGGACGGCCAGTAACCTCATAGATTTGCTCCATCACATAATACGACAACCTATAAAATCAGATCAATATGAATATCAAGCATTTATTTTTTTGTATGCTGCTCATTGCCTTTTCCTCATGCAGCAAACCCGGCTATGAGAAGGCCATTGCGGAATGGGTTCAGACAGATTCTCACGGCACCTGGACGGATTTAAAGTTCGAACTACTGGAAGTGTTGGAAACAGAAGACGTCACCGTATCGGACAGCCTGTGCTACCTGAACAACAAAAGCGCACAATTATCCGCTGTCATACAGAAAGCGGAAAAGTCCCCGTGCCTTATTCAAACCGTCCTTTTCCGCCTATATGGAAGCCGAAAAAAATGCCTGAAAGCAACGGATGCCATGAAAGCCATGTACCTGCACCGTGACAGTACGGAAGTTATCGGCAAGATATTAAAATGCAGGTATGCCATCGTCCAGCCACACTCAGGGGTGCAGCAGAAAAAGACGGCTTCTTTCCTATTGTCCCCCGACATGGAAAAATGTATCGGCAAACTAAAGCCGACAAGCAAATAATCCGAGCGTAACGATGTGTAGCGACAACGTTTTTTGGGGTTCTTTTTTGGGCGTCTTCCAAAAAAGAACTCCCACACATTTAGATGTGTGGGCTATTCATTACACTACCATCCTTTCCCTTATCAACGGTATATTATCCCGTACCAAATTCAGAATCCGGTCATGATAGGCTGATAATTGGTTAGACTTTCCACGACACTGGCACACCTCCATCCTGCTAAGTGAAAACTCCACCGTTTCCATGCGCCTTCCATCCACCGTTGCCGACATTATCAACGAATCTTCTCTCTTATAATAGGCGTTGCTGAATACACAATGATGCAGCAACTTTCCCTCTTTGTAAAAGTCCGAAAGGCTTTCCAATACCCGAACCATAATATTTCCATCCGCAAACGAAAGATTAAAGAAACGTGATTTGGCAGCAATATAGTCTTTTTTCATCCTTTTCAGAATATTTTTTCTTACATTTCCCCATCACCCAATCATGCGCTTCTTCTACATTCAACGGACACAAATAATGAGGATTTCTCGCATCCAATTTATTTTCTATCAGCATATCCACATAGTCCAGCCACAAGTCCGCATCATGTATCACATAGTCATGTCTTAAACAGATTTTTACATACGTCCAATACTTATCTATACCGTATTTTCTCTCTAAAAATCTCAAGAACAAATTCATTTGCCCTGCCTTATATAATATCTCCATCCGATTATCAGTTAATAATGTCATAAAGAAGGAACTCGGACAAATATCATAAAAGGCACCCTTAAATCCATTCCTCGTAAGTTCGGGTATCACTTTCATTCTCGGATAGATAACTGCCGGGCAAATATCATAAATACGGTCATGATGCACATTCCGCTTACGCAATTCCAAAGAACTTCCATATATCCATGCATCGTAATAAAATATAGACATGCCCCGCAGCAAAGACAGCGTTTCTGTCTTGCCCTCTTTATTCATCCAACACTGTACCGCCTCAATTATAAAGTAATTAGCCGGAGACCCTTTTTTCAGCCGGCAGTCCACCATAAAAAAACGGATAACTTGATATTGCTTGTATGTAGTAATCACACAAAAATATTCTTTATATACAGCCGTCCTTTTTCCTGCTATTCTCCAATTTCAGGTTCATACCGCAATGAGGACATTTACAGTTTTTCTTATCTTCCTTATCCCGCCATGTATGCCCACAATCCAAACAAAAGCAATTCCCCTTTGCATCACGCTTGAAATAATGCACAAAGCAATGTTTATAGGCATAACGCTTTTGAGCCTCTGAAACGGGAGCTAACTTCCTGCTCCCATTCACGATTTCCATTTGTAAATTTTGTCTTGGGTTTCATATCGAAAAAAAGAGTTAACTGGGTTTGTACTTCGGTGTTGTTCTCACGTTTAGCTTGTTGACGCTTCTTCAACTTTGCCAATTCTTCCTCCTGCAATTTTTTGATAGCAGCCTCACGAGCCGCTTTCTTTTCTTCCTCTGACAATTCAACATGATGATTTACGACTACATTACATTTCAATGGGCTACCCACCTCAATATTATCTTCCTGATAATAGTGCAACGCCATACCAAAAATTTCATCATCACTAAAACCACAGCAACCGCTTTTCTTCACTTGGTTTAAAATATAGGTAATGCAATTATCTATATTCTTTGTAGGTTTTTGATAGACTGGAGCAAACAGACTATCCACCGCTGCCATATTATCAAGGTATGCCTTGATGGTACTTTTAAATTGTTCTGACACTTTCATAGTATATCATTTTTAGATTTCATTTCACAATAAGCCAATTTCACGAGAAACAAGGAGAATAGGCAAATAAGAGCCAACAACGTAACCGACACAACCTTTATCGGACTTGGCGTTATTACCGCTCCGACAAACATAGCCACTGCACAAAGAGCGATGATGACCGCAAAAACAAATGAATGATTTGCATATACTTCTGCTACTTAGTTTGTTAAACTTCTAATTTTATGCTTCTAGCTAGATTTAAAGACCCTTTTTTTAAAACCCCTTTCCGGGATGGCCTTTTCTTTCTGCCGACATTTTTTTTGAGCTTTCATGCCCCATCTGAGTTTATGAGCCATTTTTTTTACGGCACACAACAATAAGGAAGGAGGGATTAAGAAAAGTTTTGGACGACGAAAAAAATGTTGGGGACAGCGAAGCCGTCCGGCGTTAATTTTTTTCGGGACAAAGGGGCGAAGACCGGAACTCTTTCGTATCCATCCACCGAAATAAATTTGCCGTTCAAAAACAAAGGATCTCAGATGGAGCTATGAAAAAAGCACATTAGGGGAGGCAGAAAACAAGGAAAAGGGCAGTACGGAAAGTAAAACAAACCATACGGTTTTGCTTGCAAAACCGTATTCCTATCTCCCTGCCACAAGTGACAGGGGGGGAACGGGTTAGCAACGGACTGCCGGGACAAACGGTAAAAGGAAGGAACTGCAATACGGAAGAAGGAGGTTGTTTCGGCAATGCCGAAGCTCCGGATGATGACCATTGCAATCCCGCCCACGTTTGGAACTTCTCTTTTCTGGTTTGCCCATAATCAGCCGCATAGCGGATGACTACGGGCAAACCGGGAATGAGAACAGTCATTCCGATGAAGGGGAGGGTGGGGAAGAATACTGCGTGAACGCAAAAACACAGTATGTCATCTTAAAACAATATCTTTAAAAAGTTTTTCAGAAGAAATGCTTACCAATATCCTAATAATTATTACTTTTGATAACATAATACAACGATATGGAAAAGAAAAAGATTACAATAGAGGTAGAACCAGCTACAGCCGTAGCTACCGTCGGTTTATTGCGTGGGATATTTCCCAGTATCATCGAACAACTGGAAAGGCAAGCCGCAACAAACGGCAGCCCCTTAAAATTCAATAAAGTAGAAAATATGCAAGAAGTATTGGATGAGATTTATGAAAAGTGCATTGCCGAAACGAACCTCCGGGAGTTTGCCCAGGCGCACTTAAATAGTGACGGATTACCTAACTGATACAGAAATACGGAATCTGCCAGCCATCCTTATTCCAAATAACAAATGGTACAGAATTACACACCTGTCATGTGGGATGACAAAGCATTTGCCTTTGTCCCCTACGAAGCATTCAGTGATTTGCCACATTATCCCAAAGAAAAATGTGAGCAAATTTGCAAAGAGCTGAACAGCCTTATAAGACTATGTACTTATAGGCCGAAAAAGGAAGATATTTATTTTCATCCGGTAAGTTATGTACGTCGTTCCGGAGGTTTCATAGTTACGGATAATCAGGCATCCTTTGAGAAATGCCCCTATCCTGCTTGCGCAGACCGTCATAGCTGCCAAAAAATATGTGATTTGATGAACCGTATCATTGAAGAGTCTTAATTATATAAAATACCATGGAACATCCAAACTCCAAATGCAGAATAGCACAAGCTGAATATTTAAGTCGGCTACCTGAAGAAGAACGGGAAAATAAGGCCAGAGATATTAGAATCGGAAACGCCAGCTATATTTACCACCAACAAGCGGTTCCAATCCAAGAAAACAGATTGATAATGTATTATAAAGAGTGGTTGGAAGGTCTTCCTCCCAACATTTCACGCCATATGAGAATGCTTGGATTTGAAGCATGTAAGACAATGATTCCGTTTACGAGATATGTGAACGAAAGAAACGATATTGGTATGCGTGACTGGATGCAAGAGCATCTTTCACCGAGTGACTTCAACTATTGGCAGGAACTTTCGAAAAAAGCAGGTTCGCCAACATTTTAATCCCATCCCGTTCAATACGCTGCCTGAAGAATAAAAGGTGCGTATTAAACAAGAATATTTTTTTCAGCGTTTAGTCATCTCTTCCCGCACCAGTTCCGTTTCTGTCGGGGAGAGTTTCGGCAATTTGACAGTTGCCGGACTTTCTAACTGGTAAGCCTTCACCTCATTGATAAGCAGCTGCCAGTCAAAAAGAAATTCTTCGGAACAACCATGTTTACGATAAATTTCTTTTGCTGCTTCCAAAATCTCAGGAGCGCAAAAATCGTCTCCCTGAAAGACAACTGCCGGACGATCATTATTGATACAGTCTCTCAATAATCGTAACTGATCTTTCATTGTGTTTACCTATTATGCGTTCTGTTGTTTTACCATTTTCAAAAATTCGTCAGACGGTTTAAATGCCGGTATGTTATGAGCCGGAATAATCATAGTAGTATTCTTAGAGATATTCCGAGCTGTCTTTTGCGCTCTCTTCTTCACTATGAAACTACCGAATCCACGAAGATAGACATTTTCCTCCTTACCCAACGAAGTCTTTACCTCGTTCATGAATCCTTCCAAAACAGCAAGCACCGCTTTGCCGTCGATGCCGGTTCTGGCAGATATTTCCTTTACGATTTCCGATTTAGTCATTTCTTTATAATTTGAAAATTAGCGTGCAAAGATAATTAATCCAATGGATTATTTAAAGTCTGGCATCCGCAGCAAGCCCTGCCTTCGCCCAATGAAGTGTTAAATTGTTGCGTATGGGTCAAGTTCCTTAATCCGCTTACACAAATAATCAAAGCGTTTCTTGGTAAGCGGTGTGAGTGTATCGAGGTTCTTGCCATCGAAATTCTCTCCGAAAATAAGGTCGTCCACTCCTATGCCGTGATTGTAATTCTCGCGCACGCAATCACGCAGAATCCAAAGGTTATGCAGGTTCACCCAGTCGGCTGTAATGTTTCTGATTTTACTGAACAGCAGCGCAGCAGTGTAAAGGTAGTGTCCGCAATGGTTGTAGTCATGCAACACCAGCTTGCCCTGGTAATAGATGTCGAAATCCTTGTTTTCTTCATCTTCCTTTGTATCGCAGTAGAAGAATGGAATGTCTTTCAGACCGTCCCAATTAATATAAGTAGTTGGCTTCATAATATCTTTTTTGAATACGCTACATAACCTGTTATTTGCACACTTTCCATTATTCACAGAACATTTGATGAAACACTTCCTTCAGTCTTTTTATCTCACTGAAATTCAAATCTCCAATCTTTCTTTTCAGCCGGCTTTTGTCCACCGTGCGAATCTGATCCGTGGCTATC
>ENA-OPYU01000962-OPYU01000962.1-human-gut-metagenome-genome-assembly--contig:-NODE-962-length-10568-cov-1.921368_pt1 | contig 10568 bp, 16 predicted proteins | sample MGYA00242637_ERZ504482 | MGnify/ENA primary metagenome ERZ504482 (study PRJEB26092, sample SAMD00036237) | human gut metagenome | host: Homo sapiens | study: EMG produced TPA metagenomics assembly of...
ACAATGTTTTGGATTTTAAGAACATACATAAGGCTTCGGCATAGGTCTTTTGCTGAGAAAGTAGTACACGACGTATGAAATCCCATCAGCATAAATCCTGAACACAGTGGCTATAATTCAGTCTATAGGGCTGGATGACGCTACAAGAATCTAAGGAATCCCACGGTTTTAACCGTTGGAGTATGTCAAAAAAAGTAGCACAGATATGATATGATGAAGCAAGAGTCAAAAAGTCCATGGCGAAAGATGAATAATAATTAATGTCGTGGCTTTGTGGAAGCGAAAGGAGAATAAAACTAATATGAAATTTCCAAAATTTTATAAAGAAAAAGCGATACTATTGGATTTGTGGCACCGTCATTTGGATGTAATATTGAGCCTTATAAAACGTCATTTAATCATGCGCTTGAAAAGTTTCATGATATGGGTTATCACACGGAGCTTGGACCAAACTGTTATGAAGGCAGCGGTATCGGAATTAGTAATACACCAAAGAATTGTGCAGAGGAATTAAATGATATGTATGTATCAGAGAAGAATGATGCGCTGATTTCCTGTGGCGGTGGTGAGCTGATGTGTGAGATCTTGGATAATGTAGATTTTGATGCAATTAAGGCAGCAAAGCCAAAGTGGTATATGGGCTATTCAGATAATACAAACTTTACATTTTTATTGACTACAATATGCGATGTGGCATCCATTTATGGACCATGTGCCGGAACATTTGGTATGGAACCGTGGGATGAATCAATTGAAGACAGCTTTTCACTTTTTACAGGAAAGAAATTGACGATGCAGAGTTATCCGTTCTGGGAAAAGGAAGGGCTGCGCGATGAGGAGCATCCGTTTGAGCCATACAATTTGACGGAACGGAGTCTTGTGAGAGGTTTTCTGACTACAAAAAGACCAGGCGGGTGAGGTACAGGCAGTTGAGACGGAAGGAACCATCGAATTTAAGGGAAGATTGATCGGCGGCTGCATGGACTGCCTTGTAAATTTAACAGGAACAAAGTTTGATCAGGTGAAGTCATTTAATGAGCGATACAAGGAGGATGGCATCATCTGGTATTTGGAATCGTGTGATTTGAATGTATTTGGTATTCGACGTGCAATTTGGCAGATGATTCATGCCGGATGGTTTGAGCATGTTAAGGGCTTTTTGATTGGACGTCCGCTTCATTTTGGTGAGGAAATGATTGGCTTAGATCAATATCACGCAGTGATTGATTTGTTAAAGGAATATCAGGTGCCAGTGCTGATGGATCTGGATATCGGTCATTTAGCACCGATGATGACGCTTATAAATGGAAGCACTGCATATGTGTGTGCAGAAAACGGAAAAGTAAAGATCAATATGGAGCTTGTCTGAGTCATTGACACAAGGCAGAATGTCATGATAAAATAAACAAAATTGCTGTTTGTGCAGCATTAAAAAGGAGGATGGGCTTTTGAAACGAGAATCTTTTAAATCGCGCCTTGGTTTTTTGCTTGTAAGTGCGGGGTGTGCGATAGGAATTGGAAATGTCTGGCGTTTTCCGTATGTGACGGGACAAAATGGCGGCGGAATTTTCGTACTGTTTTACTTGATCTTTCTGGTGATAATGGGATTGCCAGTTCTGACAATGGAGCTGGCAGTTGGTCGTGCCAGCAGAAAGAGTGCGGTGCTTGGCTATAAGGCACTAGAGAAAAAATGGCAGCAAGTGGCATATCCATGGATGGGTGGCAATATTTGGCTGCTGCATGTTAATGATGTACTACACCACGGTATCTGGATGGATGGTTACATATTTCTTTAAGTTTTTTGACAGGCAGCTTTAAGAGCGGAATGACAACTGAGGATACTGCGCAGGCATTTTCTAATTTGCTTGGAGATCCAAAGCAGATGGCATTTTGGATGATTTTAACAGTTGTAGTTGGTTTTCTTGTCTGCAGCAGAGGATTACAGAATGGACTGGAGAAGATCAGCAAGTTTATGATGACTGCCCTTCTTTTGCTGATTGTTGTTCTTGCTGTGCATAGCATTACATTGTCAAATGCAGCAGAGGGTGTAAAATTTTATCTTGTTCCAAATACAGAGGCTGTTGCAGCTGTAGGATTCAAAAAATGTGATTACAGCAGCGATGAATCAGGCAATTTTTTACGCTAAGTCTTGGCGTGGCAGCAATGGAAATTTTGGAAGCTATATGGGAAAGGATCACACATTAGCAGGAGAGGGTGTACGAATTTGTGCACTTGATACATTTGTTGCAATTATGGCTGGTTTGATCATTTTCCCGGCATGTTTTAGCTATAACGTGGAAGTAAATGCAGGACCAAGTTTGATTTTTATTACATTGCCAAATGTTTTATTAATATGTCAGGCGGACGCATTTGGGGAAGCTTGTTCTTTTTATTTATGACATTTGCAAGCTTTTCTACTGTGATTGCGGTATTTGAAAATATTATGTCATTCTGTATGGATATGTTTGGCTGGTCAAGAAATAAGGCTGCACTGATCAATTGCATCGTTATTTTGATTGCAAGTCTTCCGTGCGTGCTTGGCTATAATGTGTGGAGCAATTTGCATCTGATTGGAGGGCGCGATGTGCTTGACAGTGAAGACTTTATTGTCAGCAATTTGCTGCTTCCTATAGGTTCTTTAATTTACCTGCTGTTTTGCGTAACAAAGTGGGGCTGGGGATTTGAAAAATATTGTGAGGAAGCAAATACAGGAGATGGCATAAAAATTTCAAAGAAATTAAGGCCATATTTCCAGTTTATTCTTCCAATTTTGATTGTTTTTATTCTGATTCAGGGATTAATTTAAAAATAGTTGAAATTTATAAAAATAGAAAAATAGGTAACACAAAAAAGCGTATCGGTTAAAGTAATTTGACTGGTACGCTTTTTTATTGTAAAAAAATTATAATCACTTTAATCAACCCATCAGGAATGTGTGGCTGGCTGCCTTTATATAGAGCATTTCGAAGCCAGCTGACAGGATCATAGATGGCACCATGTTCAGTTTCATTATTGTAAGCATCGATTACACCAATAATGGCATCAAAAGTTAAGCCAAGAAGCTCATTTTTCACAACCGCTTGAGGAATAGAGTCCTGTCCGATTTGAATATAGGCGCTTGGATCATTTAGCATATCATATAAAAACAGAGAAAACAGTATCTAACACTTTTTGATCGTGTTCATTTTCAAGGAAATTTAGTCCGCCATACGGAATTTTTAAAGCTGCAAATTAAATCATAGTTGAAGTATTGATATAAATAGTCCATGGAATATTCTTCTACATTTTAGAAGGTATAACTTCCTCGGATTCAGATGTATCTGAAAGCGATAGCTGTTCTTGTGAAGCAGCCTGTGAATTAGAAACAGTCTGTTCTGTTGGACTTTGTATTGTATAACCTGCAGCTCGAAGCAATTCTGCCATTTCTTCAAGTTCTTGTTTTGAAATCTCTTCTGAAAGTTCATTAGATGTTTCTGATTTCCAAATGTCAGGATCATCAGTAATAGTATAAGAGTTACTCATTCGTGCACCGTCAGCTGTGTAGCGTGGGTGTCTGGAAATAAAATTTTTTTACTTCTAATGATTTAAGTGCATATCGGACAGTGCGCTCAGACAGACCGATTTTTTTACGATAATTTAGGAATGGATGGAAATGCAGTTCCATCATACCGCATCAATGTGATCATGACCAATTTCTCTTTTGGAATTTAATCCTTCATAATTCCAAAAAAGTCATTGTGGATCATCGTGAATGGGCGGCAGTTTTTTAACTCTGTACTTTGTCGTTCATGGTTAAAGTAGTACATGATACTGGTTAGCCGATCTTCCCCCAGTCATGATCTCTTCTCCTTTCCTAAATTTGTAATTTTTATATTGGCTTGAGTATACCATAATGGTAGGAGAAAAACAATAGCTTATTTAAAGACACTGCACATTTTGCAGTGACATATGCAAAATGTGCAGTACCCCATACAAAATACGCAGTACCCCATTGCAAAATATGCAGTACAAAACAAAGTTATCCCAAGTTATCCCCAGAGTTATCCCCAAAAAGGTGTTACCCACTGCAAAATGTGCAGTACCACATGCAAAATATACAGTACACCATGCAAAATACGCAGTACCCCATGCAAAATATGCAGTACAAAACAAAGTTATCCCCGAGTTATCCCCAGAGTTATCCCCAAAAAAGGTGTTACCACATGCAAAGTGTGCAGTACCAACTGCAAAATATGCAGTACCCCATGCAAAATACGCAGTACCAACTGCAAAATATGCAGTATTAAATAAAGTTATCCCCAAAGTTATCCCCAGAGTTATCCCCAATGGATTTGTCGAAGAAAAATAGACTTGAAAAATAAAAGTAAATGCTTTATACTCACATGAGTGATAAGATAAAATATTTTTTCGAAACAGCGAAGAAAAAGAAGGAAGGAGGAAAGTATGGCGACGCTGAAAGATGTGGCGAAGGCTTCCGGACTGACAGTAGGAACTGTTTCCAGAGTTTTGAATAATAGAGGCTATATAAGTGATAAAACAAGAGAGAAAGTGTATCAGGTGATGAAGGAGTTGAATTACCAGCCAAATGAAATGGCACGTTCACTTTCTAAAGCAAAAGAATAATACAATAGGAATTATTTACCGCAGATTGAGCATCCTTATTTTGCAAAGGTTCTGGGTCGACTGGAAAAAGAGGCTTCTAAGCGTGGATATCGAACAACTGTATTTGTTTCTAAAAATAAAGAAGAACGCGAGGAAGAATGCATTGAAATGTGCAAAAGCGCAAGAGTGGCAGGAGTAGTGCTGTGCAGTGGCTGCTTTGGCACAGAAAAATTTGCAGGACTTGATTTTCCATTGATTACATTAGAGAGATCCATTGATCAGGCAACATCAGGTATTGAATGTGACAACTATCAGGGTGGTGTACTTGCAACGGAGTTATTAATCGAAAAGGGCTGCAAAAAGCTTATGTATATTGGCGGAAGAAGTGCCGGTGAGGGTATTGCTATGCCAGGCGATTATAGAGAAGTGGGCTTTAAAGATACATGTGAGAAGTATCATGTAGAGCATCTGGTGATGGTGACAGATAAAGAACAATTTGATACGTTGGAGTATTATAGCTTTGTGAGAAACAAGCTTGAGAAAAATCCAGATGTAGATGGTGTATTTGCAAGCTCTGATATTATCGGTGCATATGTGCTTCAGGCTTGCCGCGACTTGTCAATTAGTGTTCCTCGGAATATGAAAATTGTGGGATTTGATGATGTTAATATTGCTCAGTTTACGACACCTGGTCTGACAACAATTCATCAGCCGGTAGAGCAGATGGCAGAGCAGGCAATTTTGGACATTGCGATGATAGATGCTGGCAAGGTGGTGCCTTCAAGAACGGTATTTCCGGTAACGCTTGTTGAGCGCGAAACGACTTGATTTAACAGCTGCGAAGCAGTGATTAAGCCCTAAGGGGCTGTTTTGCGCATGATAGGCGCGAGCAAGCTGTTTCTTACCAATATAATCTAATATAGCAATTTTATACAAACATATCGAAAAAGAGTTATTACATAGTGAGTAGAGTACTTGCATGTATAACTCTTTTTTTGTGAATATTAGATATGTACACAAGTCGTCACAAGAAAGAATATCGCAAGCGGTTACGATAAACAATTTAAAAAGGTTTTTTGAAAAAATAGTGTAATTAACTTATTTCATTGAACATTAAATAAAATTCAAACAAAATATAATTGACATAATGCACAAAACAAAAGAGGCATAATCATATAATTTTAACAAAATATATTTTGATAAAAGAAAAATCTATGATAACCGCTTGACATGTTAAAATGTGCAGTGCTAGAATGAAGACACAAACAAAGAAATGCCCACATACGAGATAGGGGCAACAAAATAGGAGGAATAAAAAACTGAGAAGAAAAGCAACACTCGCAATTACACTTGCGGCAGCAATGGCAGCAACAGCAGTTCCTGCAATGGCAGATGATAAGGTAAGCATTACCATTTTCAATTCCAAGATGGAGATTCAGAGCCAGTTTGAAGAGATGGCAGAAAAGTATGCTGAGGATAATGGAATCAATATTGAGGTTTACTACTCAAATGATACAGTAGCAGCTCATCTGGCTACCAAGTATTCATCTGGAGATCCATATACATTAGCGATGGTAGATGCAAAGGATATCTACTCACTGGCAAAAGATCATGCAATTGATATGAGTGATCAGGAGTGGGTAAAGAATACTAACTATGCAATCGGAATTGATGATCAGATCAATGGTTTCCCTATGTGTGTTGAGGCTCGTGGATTGATTTACAATGCAGATGCGATCGAAGCAATTACTGGTGAAACATTTAACCCAGAAGATTACAAGACACTTGATTCCTTTAAGGAACTGATTGAGCAGTTAAAGGAAGGCGGTATGGAGACGCCTACTGGTATCATGAAGGAGGATTGGTCTTTAGGAGGTCACTTTCTGTCACAGGTATCAGAGGAGCAGCCGGATGTAGAGGAGTTTATTACAAAGCTTCATGAGGGTGAAGCAGATCTGATTAATAATGAGAAATTCAATTCTCTGATGGATTTCTTTGATGTAATGATGGAGAACAACTACGCAAAGGATTCTGCAATCGCAGCTGAGCGTGAAGTAACTGAGATGATGTTAGCTGAGGGAGAAATCGCCTTTATGTACGGTGGTAACTGGGATTGGTCCGTAATCAACGCATATGATTACACTGAGAACATGGGTATGATGCCAATTCCGCAGAACACAGATGATGGCACTAACGAGAAGCTTGTAGGTGGCGGTTCTAAGTATTTTATGATTGATTCTTCTGATACTACAACAGATGAGCAGCGTCAGGCAGCACTAGATTTCTTAGAGTGGCTTGCAGATTCTGAAGAAGGTCAGAAGTTCATCACAGAAGACTGTGCACTTGTTCCTGCATTCTCCAATAATGAGAATGAAGTAGCAGATCCTCTTGGAAAGTCTGTTAAGAAGTATGCAGATGAGGGTGCTATGATTGATAACTACAACTACATGCCAGATGATCACATCTCTCTGTGTGGTGCAATCTTCCAGAAGTATCTTGCAGGACAGATGGATCGTGCAGAGTTTGCAACTGAGATTGAGGATTACTGGAAGTCAACAGACGTTGTAGAGCACTGATAATATCAAAACATTTGATAGATGATGCTTCCTTATAATATAATAGGAAGGAAGACATTACCCCTATAGAGGCTGTCCGCCGATGACAGGCAGCGGACAGTCTCATAATTTTCTTGATGATAAAACAAATACAGGGAAGGGGATCGTGATCATGGATAGAAACACGACAAAATATAAAGTAAAGCAGTACATAATGTTCGCTGGTATCTCCACTGTACTGTTTGCTGCAGTAGTAATTATTCCGTTTATCTACGGTTTATATTTGACCTTTACAAGTCTGGGATGGTATTTCAAAGGATAAGCAGTTTGTCGGTTTGCAAATTATATTGCAACGTTTAAAGATATTGCCTACTGGCAGGCACTTGGAAGAACAGTTATATATTCTGTTATTTCCGTTGTTCTGGTAAATGTGGTTGCATTTTTCCTAGCATATTTGCTGACTAGCGGTATTAAAGGACAGAACTTCTTCCGTGCAGGCTTCTTTATTCCAAACCTGATCGGTGGTATTGTTCTTGGTTATGTATGGAAGTTTGTTTTTAACAGAGCATTTGTATCAATTGGAAAGGCAGTTTCTATTGGTGCGCTTTCAAATTCCTGGCTGGCAACACCGAGCGGTGCAATGGCATGTTTGATTATTGTTTCTGTATGGCAGTATGCCGGTTACATGATGTTAATTTATGTTGCCGGATTTATGAGTGTACCGAAGAGCTTAAAGGAAGCTGCTCAGATTGATGGATGTACTAGTTTTCAGGCAACAGTTAATATTATCATCCCACTTATGAGAGCTTCATTTGTACAGTGCTTGTTCCTTACAATTACCAGATGCTTCATGGTATATGATGTTAACCTGTCTTTGACAAAGGGTGAGCCATTCAATTCTTCTGTAATGGCAGCAATGCATGTATACAATCAGGCATTTACTTACAAGAATTATGGTCTTGGACAGGCTGAGGCACTTGTACTGTTTATCGTCTGCGCAATTGTAGGTGTGACACAGGTTTATATTGGTAAGAAAGGGGAGGTGGCAGCATAATGGAAGAAAATAAAAAAGCGGCACAGAAAAAGAAAATTAGCCATGCCATTATAATGGTTGTTTTAATCCTCCTGTTTCTGATGTTTATCTTTCCGTTTATTCTCGTTATTATTAATGCATTTAAGACAAAGGGTGACATTATGTCTGACCCGATGGCACTAGTTGGTTCTCATGGATTTATTGTAACAAACTTCTCTGATGCGATGAAGAAGATGAATTTTACAACATCTTTTACCAACTCACTGATCATCACAATTTCAGCAACAATTGGAACTATTCTTTTGTCTGCAATGACCGCATTTGTAATTGTAAGAAACAATTGGAAGGCATGTAAGCTTCTGTTTACATTAATGATTGCATCTATGGTAATTCCATTCCAGGTTTTGATGATTCCGTTAGTATCATTATATGGTGGTATCTTTGGAGTTTTAAATAGCCGTGTGACCTTAATCCTTATGCATATCGGATTTTCACTTTCAATGGCAACATTCATGTTCCATGGAGCAATTCATACGAATATTCCGTTAGAGCTTGAGGAAGCGGCATTTTTGGATGGCTGCAGCAACTGGCAGACATACTGGAAAATCGTATTTCCACTGTTAAAGCCAACGATTGCAACTGTAGCAATTATTGATGCAATGGCATTCTGGAACGATTATCTTCTTCCGAGCCTTGTACTTGGTCGTAAGGAGCTTTATACACTTCCAATTGCAACACAGGCGTTTTATGGAACTTACTCTACGGATATGGGCCTGGTAATGGCTGCTCTGCTGTTAGCAATGCTGCCGATTTTGATTTTATATCTGTTCTTGCAGCGCTACATTGTTGAGGGCGTTACCTCCGGTGCAGTAAAGGGGTATAATTTAGTGTTTATTTATAAGGGGTCCAAAATTACAGTTTGTTTTGGACCCCATTTCTTTTAACGATGAGAAAAGGAGATAAGTGAGAGCGCAGGTGCTCTAACTTTAACAAATAATATGGAAACAATTTATAAGGAACGCTTTGAGCAAAAGAAGGATGAGCTTCATGATCTTTATATGCAATTATATGGAAATGATGCAATGTTTGCAGAGCTGTGCGACCATTTGTACGCATTTTATAAAGAGAGAAGTGAGAAGTTAAAGACGCTTGATAAAAAGCGTGAAGCTGATCCTAATTGGTACAAAAAAATGATATGCTTGGCATGATGTTTTATATTGACAATTTTGCTGGCAACATGAAGGGTGTACAGGGAAAGCTGGATTATCTGGAAAAGAATAATGTTAATTATATTCATTTGATGCCATTTCTTGATACACCAAAAGGACGCTCTGATGGAGGTTATGCAGTAGCTGATTTTAGAAAGGTTCAGGAAAATTTAGGTTCCATGGAAGACCTTGAGAATTTGACTAATGCCTGCCATGAGAAGGGAATCAGTGTGTGTATGGATTTTGTTATGAACCACACTTCAGAGGATCATGAATGGGCAAAGAAGGCACGTCAGGGAGATGGAGAATATATGAGCCGCTATTTCGTTTTTTGATAATGCGGTTATTCCATCTGAATATGAAAAGACAGTTCCGCAGGTATTCCCGACGACTGCACCTGGCAATTTTACATGGCTTCCAGAAATTGGTCACTATGTAATGACGACATTTTATCCTTATCAGTGGGATCTCAATTATAAAAATCCAAGAGTATTCAATGAAATGATGTATAATTTCCTTTATTTGGCAAACAAGGGAATTGATATCATTCGAATTGATGCAGTTCCATATATATGGAAGGAACTCCATACGACATGCAGAAATCTGCCGCAGGTACATACAATTGTGCGTATGATGAGACTGATCGGAGAACTTGTCTGCCCTGGCATTTTGCTTTTGGGTGAGGTAGTAATGGAGCCGGAAAAGGTTGTTCCATACTTTGGAACTGTAGAAAAGCCAGAGTGTCATATGCTGTATAATGTAACAACAATGGCTACCACATGGCATACTGTAGCAACAAGAGATGTCAGTCTGTTAAAGAAGCAGCTTGATATTGTAAATCGTCTTCCAAAGGACTATGTTTTCTTAAATTATCTGCGCTGCCATGATGATATTGGCTGGGGACTTGATTTTGCAACTTTGCAGCAGGAAGGTATTCAGGAACGTGCGCATAAGCAGTATTTGAATGATTATTTTAGAGGCTATGCCGGTTACAGCAACAGCCGCGGTGTTCTCTATAATGAGGATCCGGTGACTGGTGATGCAAGATTTTGTGGAACAACTGCTTCAATGTGCGGTATTGAAAAGGGCAAGCTATCAGCACGATAAAGAGGCACTTGAGAAGGCCATTCGAATGGATGTAATGCTTCATGCATATATGTTTATGCAGTC
>ENA-OPYU01000963-OPYU01000963.1-human-gut-metagenome-genome-assembly--contig:-NODE-963-length-10554-cov-2.955404_pt1 | contig 10554 bp, 18 predicted proteins | sample MGYA00242637_ERZ504482 | MGnify/ENA primary metagenome ERZ504482 (study PRJEB26092, sample SAMD00036237) | human gut metagenome | host: Homo sapiens | study: EMG produced TPA metagenomics assembly of...
GTTTAATAAATAATCATTTAATTCGTGTCTGATATTAATTGCCCCCACCATAATATTCCGTTCTTCGTCCAGGCAAAATAGGTTGAATCCGGAACCAGACCTTCTGTTGGCACTTCCACATCTAGATGATTTTTGTAATACTCAAAGTCATGATAATCATTTTTGAAAATGGACCAGGGCGAAGTGTTTGCCTCCGGATGCTCCCTGTTATAGTCAATCCACTCCTCTAACATTTCAACAATCTGTTTCTGATACTCTTGTGATGCTTTTATTAGTTTTAATGACATATTCATTCCTCCCCTGTTCTCTCAAAGATTTGTGTACAGCTTATCTTTTTTTCGCATTATACTACATTTGTTGCCTAAATAAAAAATCTGCATTTTTCCTTTTTTCATTGACACTTTCCTGCCCGACTTCTATAGTATACTTGAGAATTGTTAAGAAAGAGGATTTTTTATGGATATCAGTTTTTGAGCTTTATAAAGTGGTTTTATTATGTAGCTACCACCCTGAGCTTTTCCGAAGCCTCAAGGCAGCTCTATATTTCCCAGTCTGCTGTAAGCCAGTCTGTGAAGTCCCTGGAACAAAAACTGGGGCATCCTTTGTTTCATCGGAGTACCAAAAAGGTCACCCTGACCCAGAGGGGGAATCTCTTCTTCGTCATGTGGAGCCGGCAGTGAACCTTTTTGTATGAAGGAGAAAACCAGATTTTAAATTCTCCTTCCCTGGAAGCGCCTTTACGCATTGGAGCCAGTGATACCATTTGTCGTTATTTCCTGGTTCCCTATTTCCAACGTTTCCACCAGGAATTTCCCAATATCCACATAAAAGTCACCAACGCAACTTCCAAAGACTGCGTGTCCCTTCTTCATAACAACAAGGTAGACTTTATTGTGGCAAATACTCCTAATCCCTATTTGGCAGAAAAAGATACCTCCTATGTCATTCGGGAATTTCAGGATATTTTTGTGGCAGGCTAAAAAATTTTTCAACCTGGAAAATCAACCACTTTCCTTACGGGAGCTAACTAAATATCCCATTCTTATGTTGGACAAATCCAGCACCACCAGCGAATTTCTCCATCAGCTATTTGTAAAACACGGACTTTCTCTGGCACCGGAAGCAGAACTTTCCAGCAATGACCTGCTCCTGGATTTTGCCCACATTGGTCTTGGCATTACCGTTGTCCCGGATTATGTATTAAAGTACCGCCAAAAAGAGTTTTATCCACTAAATATTAAGGAACCTATCCCCACCAGAAAGCTGATTCTGGCTTATCAGTCCCAGCTTCTCTCCTCCCCTGCCTGCGAAAAATTTCTCCGCTACCTACTGCCGGAAATACAACTTTAAACATGCAAAAAACACCGCGGATTTCATATCAATGAAACGAAAACTGCGGTGTTTTTCACTTGTTTTTCTTATTCTGCTTCTGCAATGACTTCCACTTCGCAAAGCACGTTTTTCGGCAGGGTTTTACTGCTACACAGGAACGTGATGGTTTTCCTGTAAAATATTTGCCATACACTTCATTAAATGCAGCGAAATCACCCATATCTGCTAAGAAGCAAGTGGTTTTTGAATTGGTTTTTTCATAGCTGCTTCCAGCAGCTTCTAACACAGCGCCCAGGTTTTTCATCACCTGTTCTGCCTGTTCTTCAATAGTAGTTCCCTGGATTTCTCCTGTTTTTGGGTTTAATGGAATCTGTCCGGATGTGAACACCACACCTTTTACCTACGTATTCCAGAACCGCCCTATCTTTTCCCCCACCTGGGAAACCGTACACACATCATATCCCTGCCACTCCACAGGAAACAATTCCTGATAAGACCTCTGCAGAAATCGTTCGTCCAAAAGCAGCACTATGCCTCTGTCTGTTTTGGTTCGGATGACTCTTCCCGCTGCCTGCAGCACCTTATTCATCCCTGGATAACGATAGGCATAGGCAAATCCCATATTTCCCTTCCGGTCATAATATTCCTTCAAGATTTCCCGTTCACTCCCTACCTGTGGAAGTCCGGTTCCCACAATAGCAGCGCCAATAAGTTTTTTCCCTGCCAGGTCGATACCTTCTGAGAAAATGCCTCCCATCACGCAAAAACCGGCCAGAGTCTTCTCCCCTTCCTCCTGAAATTGTTCCAGAAATTCTTCCCTCTCCTGTTCCGACATGGAAGGGGTCTGATACAAACACTGCACCCTGCTGTTGCTCTTCTCCAGCTTCTCCTCCAATACATCACAAATATCCTCCATCATGCGATAAGAAGGGAAAAACACCAGATAATTGCCTTTCTTTCCCAACAACATCTGCAGAATATACTCTGCCATTTTCTCATATTCTCCTGCATCCCGCCTGGTATACTTGCTGCTCACATCCCTGGCTACCAGAAGCTTCAGGTTTCCCCTTGGAAAAGGAGAACTGGCGCAAATGGCATAATCATCCTCCCGCATGCTAAACAGAGAACGGTAATAAGGCAGAGGCGAAAAAAGTTCCGGCAAAAAAACACTGTAGCTTTTCCTTTATTTAAACATTCCTGAAGATTCTTTCTTGGATTTACGCAAAACAGGGTAATGAGAAAATTTTCCTGCTCCCCATAATGGGTATAAATCACATAGTTTTCATCTGTAAGCTCATACATATTCAGAAAATGACGAACCTCAAAGGAAAATTCCAAAACCGCCTTCTGCACCTTTTCCTCATGCTCCTGTTCCAGGAAATGCTCCATTTCCCCCAACAGGTTCATAAGCTGCAGAGAAAATCCCGCAATATTTTCCAGCACCTCATAGTTGTCACATTCCCGTTTATATTCCAGCAGATGCTTGTTACACTTCTTCAAAATCCAGTATAATTTCCCACTGACCTCTTTCACGATTCTTGCCAGTTCCAGAAAATCTTCCTTGCACAAGGTTGCGCTGTACATCTTCCGCCCCGCTCCACCAGATTGTGCGCCTCATCAATGAGAAAAAGATAATCCCCGCGCACACTAGTCTCCAAAAAACCGTCATTCAATGCATCGTTGGAATGCAAAGGCATAATTATAATCGCAGATAATAGCATCCACCCAGGTGGATACATCCAGACACATTTCATAGGGACACACCTGATACACCTCTGCCTGGGCTAAAAGCTCTTCCCTAAGAAAGGTATCCTTACTGTTTAAAAGGATCAAACACTGCATCATTTACCCGGTCAAAATGCCCTTTTGCATAGGGACATTTCTCTGGATTACACTCCGTTTCCTCACACAGACACAATTTTTCCTTTTGCCGTAATACTTAATGCTTTTTATAAGAAAGTCCTTTCCCCTTTAAAATAGCAAAGGCCTCTTCCGCTACGGTCCTGGTAATGGTCTTTGCTGTGAGATAAAAAATTTTATCCCCATATCCTTCCCCCACCGCCCGCACAGTGGGAAAAATAGCTGCCATGGTCTTCCCGATTCCGGTAGGCGCCTGGATAAAAAGCTGTCTGCCTTTATGAATGGTGTGATAAACTCCGGTCACCAGCTCACGCTGCCCTTCCCTGTAAGGATAGGAAATTCCAGCCCCTCCATGGAAATTCGCCTTTCAATTCTCCTGCGGTACTGAAATTCTGCCCATTTATAGTACTCTGCCATTAAATCCTCAAACCACTTTTCCAGATAAGAAAGTGTAAAGTTGTCCCTGAACCGCCTGATTTCTTCTGTTTCAATCTGACAGTAGGTCATCTGTACCTGAATTTCCTCTTTTTTCAGAGGTTTTCCATACATATAGGCATAACACATGGCCTGTGCCTTATGAACACTTACCGGCTCCTCCAGATAGGCAAGGTCCATATACACCCCTTTGATTTCATCAATGACCGTTTCCCCGTCTTCCTCTATGATTCCATCCGCCCTTCCTTCCACGCGAATGATAAATTCATCATACTCCTGATCCCAGCCAAGGGGGACTTCTGCCCGGTAAGAGGCTTTCATCTGTTTCTGTATTTTTCTGTGTATTTTACTGCCCTTTAGCATGGCTTCTTTATCTGCTGCAAAGCTTCTCCTGTTATCCAGATTCCCGCTTCGCAAAATAAACTCCACCAGATTTCGGACAGAAATTTGAATGATTTCATTTTTTCTGATTCTCCATAATTCTATTTTAGCACAGTCCCTTCCCGGAAAAAAGAAAAAACAGTTTCCTTTAGGAATTTCTCCATCCCAAAAGAAACCGTTTTCTTATGTTCTCTATTTTTTATACCTGTGGAAGAAACTCTCCTGCTCCAGACAGGTAAGTATTCAAAAACACCTGCAAACTGACCTGCATCTACTGCTGCTGCAATATCAGAATCCAAAGGCATTTTGCCAATTACCGGAACCTGTACTTCTGCTGCCGCTGCATCAATTTTGCTCTCACCAAACACATAAATCTTCTTGCCGCAGTCCGGACATTTCACATAGCTGTAGTTCTCTACCAGTCCAAACACCGGTACGTGCATCATTTCTGCCATGTTATAGGCTTTTTTTACAATCATCTGTACCAGTTCCTGAGGAGAAGATACAATGACAATTCCGTCAATCGGAAGAGACTGGAATACCGTAAGAGGCACATCTCCTGTTCCCGGTGGCATATCTACAAAAAGGTAGTCCAGTTCGCCCCAGATAACATCGGTCCAGAACTGTTTTACCATGTTTGCCAGAATCGGACCTCTCCAGATAACCGGCGCATCCTCCTGTGGCAGCAGCAGATTAATAGACATCACCTTAATGTCATTTCCTGTTACCATAGGATAAATTCCCTTTTCATCTGCTACAGCAGAGCCTTTCAGTCCATACATTCTTGGAATGGATGGTCCTGTAATATCCGCGTCCATGATTCCAACCTTAAATCCCTGGTATGCCATTTCATTTGCCAGAGACGCGGTTACCATGGATTTTCCAACGCCGCCTTTTCCACTGACAACTCCAATTACCTTTGTAATTTTTGAATGTGCATTTAACTGTTCTTTTGGAACTCCATTACCTTTTGCATGGCTGCATCCGGCACAGCTTTCCTTATCACAGGTTGCGCTGTCACATTGTTTCTTTTCTTCGCTCATGTTTCCCTATCCTTTCTTTTCCATTTATCATTTCATAAAGCGGTCAATAGCTTTATTTAATTCTTCTAACGCTTCATGGTCACCGCTTTCAATGGCATCTACAATACAGTGTTCAATATGATCCTGTAAAATCACTTTTCCTGTATTATTTATAGCAGCCTTCACAGCAGACAACTGAATCAGCACCTCACTGCAGTCCCTGCCTTCTTCCACCATTCTGCGGATGGATTCCATGTGACCAATCGCACGGGAAAGCCGGTTCAGCACAGCTTTGGTATGCGTATGGCTATGAGTATGTCCGTGGTGATGCACTACAACGGTTCCATCTTCCAGGACATGGGTATGCTCCTGCCTTGTTTCCTCCATATTCTGTGCCCTCCTCTCTCGCACTTCTTCCATTATATCAAACCTCTCTGAAAAAGCAACGGAAAAACCATTAAAACCGGGAAAACGTACATTTCTGGTGAATGGCAGCAGTCATAATGTCAAAAACCACACTGCCATCTGCTCTGTCTGTACGATCAATTTTCAGTTCTCCCTCATTTTTAAAATTTTTCTCTTACATATTCCTCCCAAATCCGCATTCTCTGGAAGCTGGATTTCCTCTATAAAAACATCCCGCATCTGATTACCAGGACACAGGTTCAAAATCTCATGAATAACTTCATAATCTACCATGACGCATCTCCTTTTTGGACTTTAATTACTCCATATTATACCACAAATTTCCCATTGGAAAGAATTTTTCCATGTAAAAAAATCGAAAAAAAGAAAGATTGCCAAGTGTCGCATTATGTCATATGATGGTTAGTATCAAAATTTTATTGTATTTGTATAAAAATCGGGAGGATACCAGATATGCAGCTTTTAAAAGAATCGTAATTTTAAAAGACGGAATTGTAAAAACCAGGAAATATTTTAAAGGTGGACAGCTTTTTTAAACCACCAGATGGATATTCCTTTCATTAATGAAATCGGAAAAGAATTTAAACGTATTTACGCAGATGCACCCATTACCAAAATCCTCACTATTGAGGCGTCCGGTATTGGAATTGCCTGTATTGTAGCACAGTATTTCAATGTGCCTGTGGTATTTGCAAAGAAAGCCCAGAGCTTAAATCTGGACGGTGAAATGTACAGCACAAAAATTCGAATCCTTTACCCATAAAAATGGCTTTACGATGTCATTCTTTCCAAGAAGTTCCTTGGACCGGAAGACCACGTATTAATCATTGATGATTTTTCTGGCAAATGGCTGTGCCCTGAAGGGACTGATTGAAATTGTGAAGAATTCCGGCGCAGTTCTGGAAGGTACTGGCATTGTCATTGAAAAGGGCTTCCAGCATGGCGGCGATATGCTTCGTGAAGAAGGTATCCGTGTAGAATCTCTGGCTATTATTGATTCCATGACAGATGATTCTCTGACTTTCCGGTAAATTATCTTTGCTCTTCCTTAACTGGCTTGGTTTATTTTTCTAAAACTGGCTCTTTATCAAAGTCCACTTGCAGTTTATAGTAAGAAAAACCAGCAAAAAGGAGGAGCATTTTTTATGAAAGTAAATACCAAAAAATTAATTCTGGCAGCATTATTTGCAGCACTGTCCTGTGTGGCTACTATGTCCATCCGCATTCCTACCCCAGGTACTGGAGGTTATATCCACCCGGGAGATGCCATTGTGATTCTCTGTGGCGTAATTCTTGGACCTATGTGGGGCTTCCTGGCAGCAGGCATCGGCTCCTGTATGTCAGACCTTTTGGGCGGATATCTCATGTATGTCCCCATTACCTTTGTCATAAAGGGACTGGTTGCCTTTAGTTCCGCTTTCGCCTACCAAAAACTGGGTAAAAACAGAGAAATCCCGCTATCTCGGTGTAGCCGCAGGGGGAATCCTGGACATCATTTTCGTTGCCGGGGGGTATTTCATCTGCGAATACTTTATGTACGGTGCAGGCGCCTTTTTCCAGCATTCCCGCCAACCTCATTCAGGGTGTCAGCGGTCTCATCCTCTCTCTGGTACTCTACCCCATCCTCATGGCAGTCCCGGAAGTAAAACACATGGCCACATCTCACCATATCTAAAGAATAAAACTACCGTAAGTAAATACACAGCATCTAAGGCCTGTCTCTGCCGCTTTAGCGAATCTGTCGAGTACCAGTTGAGACTCCAGGCTCAACTGGAAACGCAGACTGAGCATAAACGGCAAAGGCAGGCCTTAGATGCGTCCGTATATTACGATAACTTTTCCTACTTTCTATCCTTTATCATCTGACAATAATTCAATTCTTCATATCCCAGCTTCCGGTACAGAGAAATTGCTCTTTCGTTGCTGTAAGTCGCCTCCAGTCGGAAACGTTTTGCATCGGGATACTCTTGTTCCACCCAGGCAAAAGCCTGCGTTCCATATCCTTTTCCCCTGTATTCCGGCTTAAAATAAAGCTCATCCAGCCAGATAACCATGCCTCCGGCTTCGTTACTCCAGGTAATTGCCAGAAGAAAATATCCCGCAACCCCTGTTTCATCTTCCAAAATCAAGGTTCTGGAATACTCCCTGCTCCGCAGACACTCCCTAAGAGTATCCTCAAAATGCTTCTGTGGAATCTCATGGTCACAGGCAGGTCCTCCGTAGAAGTCCTTTGCCATTTCAAAAAAGTATCTCCCTGTCCTCTTCTCTGATGTCTCTGATTTTTAACATATTCTACTCTCTCCGTTTCTCATTTTCTTGTTCCATAAACGCAAAAACCTGTTTCATCATCTGGCAGTTTTCCCTATGAATACAGGTTCCATAATCACAATCAATCTGGTCTAATACCAGCTTTTTATCTTCCAGACGAAATTCTCCTACCGCAGTCCGCGCCATATCATAAGCCCTGCAATAGCCCTGGAAAAAATTCCTCTATGATTTCACTCATTCTTTTTCTCCCTCAGTGTTTTTAAGTTCACCTGTCTTCCATCCGGATGACCGCCTGTCATATTCTCAATCTTTTTATTATCCAGAAAAGAAGCCCGCATAATGGCATCCTTGCCAAACTTTTTCCGGATGGCGTCTACCGCCTGGTCCATCTTCTCCATTTTCTCATAATCTGTGTTATCAAACAGGCTCATCTGCCGCCCCCGCTCTTCCCTGGAAACACGGCTGGTATGAACTCCCAGGTGACGAATGGGGCTTCCATCCCACAATTCATCAAACAGCACGCACACTGTCTGGTAAAGTTCATCTGTAAGATTGGTAGGGGTTGTCATAACTCTTTGATGAGACACGGTTTTCAATTCATAGTCCCGGATAGAAACAGAAACCACCTCTGCTTTGGTATCATCTTTACGAAGCCTGGATGCCACGGTCTCGCACAGAGACAGCAGTACCATTTTGGCAGTTACCTCATCCGTCACATCAAAAGCAATGGTGGTACTGTTCCCATAGCCTTTATTCTCCTGAACCGTTCCCTCCACCAGGGAAGCGTCTCTTCCATTGGCAAAATTCCAGATGCTTTCTCCCTGCTTTTTCAAATGATGCTTTAAGATTTCCACGTCTGTATTTGCCAGCTCTCCAATGGTACGGATTCCCAGATTTTTTCAAAACTCCTGCTGTTGCCTTTCCCACAAACAAAAGTTCTGATACTGGCAGCGGCCACATTTTCTCCTGGATTTCCTCTGGAAACAAGGTGTGGACTTTATCCGGCTTTTTTCAAAATCCGAAGCCATCTTTGCCAGATACTTGTTGCTGGAAATTCCCACATTCACTGTAAATCCCAGTTCCCGGCTAATGCGGTTCTTCAATTTATGGGCAAATGCCACAGGGTCTCCCAGCAAGTACTCCATGCCGCTCATATCCATAAAAGCCTCGTCAATGCTGTACTGCTCTACCTCCGGGCTGTATTCCCTTAAAATCCTCATAAATTGCGCTGAATATTCCTTGTACATTCCATGATGAGCCGGAACAATGGTAAGTCCAGGACATTTACGCAGTGCATCGGTAATAGGCTCTCCTGTCCGCACGCCATAGGCTTTTGCAGACAGGGATTTTGCCAGAATCACACCTCTGCGCTTGGTTTTATCCCCGCCAACTGCACAGGGAATCTCTCTTAAATCCACAGTCCCCTCCTGCTCCTTTAGCCGGTAAACCGCTTCCCAGGATAAAAAGGCGCTGTTTACATCAATATGAAAAATCACCTTGTCCAAATCTGTCTGCCTCCCTTCTTATCGGCTGCAAACCTCAAGGAAATATGCTCCTTTTTCCTTTACTTGTCCCACAATGGCTGCCGGTGTGGCAATCCCTCTGTCTTTTAAAGTTTTCAGTGCCTCCCTGGCATACTGCTCTTCCATACACACCAGAAGTCCGCCGCTGGTCTGGGGGTCAAAAATCAAGTCCTCCATTGCTTCTGAAATCTCTGCCTCAAGCCTTACTTCCTGCTTCTGGAAGTTCTTATTCCGATAAGTTCCTTCCGGAACCAGACCCATAGCCGCATAGTCCAAAGCCTCCCATAGCACCGGAAGCTCCTCTGCCCACACTTCCAGAGTCACATTGCTTGCCCTGGCAATTTCCAGCCCATGCCCTGCCAGAGAAAATCCTGTCACATCAGTACAACAATGTACCGGAAAGTCTGAAAAAACCTCTTTTGCCACTTTATTCAGAGTTGTCATACTGTTTCTGGCCTCCTCCATGGCTCTTTTGGATGCCATATCTGCCTTTACCGCAGTATTGACCAATCCGGTTCCCAAAGGCTTGGTTAAAATCATCAAATCCCCCGGCTTTGCTCCATAATTTTTCCACACCTTCTCAGGATGTACAAACCCGGTAACTGACATGCCATACTTGGGTTCTTCGTCATTAATAGAATGTCCTCCTGCCAGAACTGCGCCAGCCTCTTTTACCTTAGAAGCCCCGCCGCTTAGAATGGCTTCCAGGGGCTCTGTTCCCAGACAGTTTGGATAAGCCACAATATTCAGTGCAATTTTAGGCTCTCCTCCCATAGCATAAATATCGCTCATGGCATTGGCAGCCGCAATCTGTCCAAAGGTATAAGGGTCATCCACCATGGGAGGAAAAAAGTCCAGGGTCTGAATCAGCGCCAGCTCCTCACTAATCTGATACACTGCCGCATCATCAGAAGTTTCCACTCCCACCAGCAAATTCTCATCCTGAAATTCAGGCAGCTTCCCCATCACCTCAGAAAGAATCTGGGGACTTAGCTTTGCCGCACAGCCTGCACTTTTGGAAAGCTGTGTCAGCCTTACCTTCTCCATCATAATGCAATCTGCACCTCCACAGGGCAGTGGTCAGACCCAAATACTTCCGTATGAATTTTCGCAGAAATCAGTTCTCCTCCAGCTCCTTTGATACACAGAAATAATCAATCCTCCACCCTGCATTTTTCTCTCTTGCCTTAAACCGGTAAGACCACCAGGATAAATCCCTGTTTCTTCCGGATAAAATACCGGAAGGTGTCAAGAAAACCAGCTTCTAAAAATCTGGGTAAACTTTTCTACTTTCCTTCATCTGTAAA
>ENA-OPYU01000964-OPYU01000964.1-human-gut-metagenome-genome-assembly--contig:-NODE-964-length-10542-cov-2.344983_pt1 | contig 10542 bp, 10 predicted proteins | sample MGYA00242637_ERZ504482 | MGnify/ENA primary metagenome ERZ504482 (study PRJEB26092, sample SAMD00036237) | human gut metagenome | host: Homo sapiens | study: EMG produced TPA metagenomics assembly of...
CGGAAGACGCTGAATACGAGGCTTTCGAGCAAATCTATACCATGAGCCTGACAAGCAAGAAGGCTATCGCCGAGGGCGACATCACTCCCCCGACTGCCGCAAGCATCAAGGCGGGCCAATCGCTTTCAACCTCCTTGCTGTCCGGCGGTAGCGTTACAGATGAGGGATATCTGGTAGCCGGTACCTTCGCTTGGACATACGGAAACACCGTGGTGCCGGCAGGTACGCATGAGTACTCCGTGACGTTCTATCCGGATAACTCTTCTTATTACAATACGGCGGCGTTGTCCGTGGCGGTCAAGGTAGACACGACCTATAAGGTCACCGCTGTACAGACCAACGGGTGGATGCCGTAAACGTATTGAGGCAAGGCTGAGATACGTGTATGTAAGGGTCAAAAGATCTCCTTGGTAGCGACCCCTCTACCCAACTATCAGCTTTCAAGCTGGTCGATCGCGGGCGAGAGCGTAGACTTGGGCAAGAAAGACACGCTCACGGTTACGGTAGGTGCGGATCGAACCTATAGCGCCAACTTTACCCCGATCCTGCATAAGGTATCTATCGAGACATTCGGCGATGCCAGCGGCGACCTTAAAGTGACCACGCCGGACGATCAGGCGGCGGATGGGCAGAAGCCGGTCTCAAATGGTGATGAATTGCAGCAAGGCTCGATCCTACAGATTGCGGCAATCCCGAGCGTGAACACCCAGCTGAAATCATTGCAGATAAACGGGGAGTCGCTCAAGGGCGACAAGGTAACGCTGACCGGGCCTTTGACGATCAAAGCCGTATTCGAGCCTAAACCGGTCAACATGGCCCTTGTCACCCTCGAAAAGAAGAACATGGAGCACGGCTCTATCTTATTATATAAGGAAGACGGTACGCTGATCACTTCCGGCTCTACCGTAGCGGTAGGCTCGAAGATTCGGGTAATCTCCCTTCCGGATGCCGGGTATAAGCTGGAGGGTAACGTCGGTCTGTCCGGCGTGACAGGACCCGGCACCGACAATCTATGCGCCGTGACCGGCGATATCACGTTGGTAAATGCCTCTTTCGTTGCGAAAGGATATGCTGTGACCGCCTCCGCCGTAAGCAGCAACCCGAGCCAGACCGCCTCCGGTACGATCACCTTGAGTAAAGAGGGTGAGGATGGTAGTTGGACTGAAGTAGGCAGTGGTGAAGAACTGGCATATGGAACGAGAGTGCGCATAGCTAAAGCGGAAGGGCAAGCCGGCGCAAGCTTGCTTACCATCTTGGCGAACAGCAAGGAAACTATCCCAGAGTGATATCTTGACCGTAACCGGCCCCTTGACCGTGACGGCCGTGTTTGACCATCGGGTGAAGATCAAGAGGGAATACATCTTTTGTCCGTATCAAGAATACTACTACAGTGGCGTATCCCGCCCCTTCACGCCTTTCGCCTCGCAGACTTACGCAGGCTTCTCGTTCGATGTCAAGTATAAGATAAATGACGGTGAGGAAACTTCGACGGCTATTGATGCGGGCGATTATACGGTCGTATTGAGGCGTGCCGAGGATGGCTTGTATGAGGCGTTTGAAGAGATCTATCCGGATCCTAATAAGCCGGATGAAGGACGTGTAGGCTTGAAAATTAAAAAGTCTAAAGTGACGATAACGAAGGCTCCTACATCGCATGGAGCGAATCCTGGCACTCGACCGGGTACTGAGTTCGTGAATATTATATCAGAGACGAAGGATAATGTAACGACATACAAGATTACACCGAAAGGTGATGCTCTTAAGAATTACGAGGGTACGACTATTTACTATTATTCAACGAATCCTGTTGTGAACTTCTCTTTAGGTAATAGCACTCCTGTTTTACGTTCGAGTAATGGATCGCAACCGGAGGGTGTGAGGATTACGAATGGTGGTCTTCCTTGTGATTTGAATGATATTCGAGCAGGGGTAACGATCACATTGGAGGCTGTTGCGCCTGTAGGTCAGCACTTCGTTGAGTGGTCAGACAAAAATAGTGACAATCCAAGGGTATACCAAGTAACGGGAGATGTCGAGATTTATCCTATATATGCTCCTAAAGATGAATACCCAGCGTGTACATTGGCTAAGTCATCTGAATATAATGGCATGGCACAAACCGTGGAGGTAAAAGGTAGTGATACTTCTTGCGTGATCTCTTTCTACCAGAATGAAGAAGATTGTAATGCCGAGGTTAATAAAGTGCCATTGAAGAATCCGGGTACATATTATGTACGTGTTGATCGTCCGGAAGATAAAACTTATAAATCTTATACGAAGGTGTTTACTTATGAGATTACTTTGGGTACACCTACGGTTACATGGCCTGCGGCTTCCGATATATTGTCCGGTCAAAAACTATCCGAGTCTGTTTTACAAGGCGGTCACGCCGGTATCGTAGCCGGAACATTCGCTTGGAGCGATCCGGATAAGGAGATTACCGAAAAGGGAATGCAAGAGATTGCCTTCACGCCGACCGATCCGAATTATAAGCCGGTTAGTAGCAAGATAGAGGTGAAGGTTGTCTCCTCTACCTCTTCCTCCACCGATCCGGAAACCCCGGTCATTCCTGTGGATCCCGTAGACCCGGAGAACCCGGACGTGCCTACCGGCGTGGAGTCCATCGAGGAGGGTATGAGCCTGTATACGGCCAACCAATCCATCTTCGTGGATATGCCGCAGGAGGTTGCCTTGAAGGTGGTTGACGTAGCCGGTATCGTTATTTTCGAAGGAAAGGTTTGCGGCAAGATGGAGATTCCGGTAGGTCATGCCGGTGTCTATTTCTTGAAGTGTACCGCTCCAGATGCCTCGTTCGTGAAGAAGGTCGTGGTTCGTTAGTGCGAGCCGTTTTTATCGTATCATAACACTGCCCATCATAAGGTCTTTATGATGGGCATCGTAAGCAGCTTATACTGCCCATCGTTACGACCTAACGATGGGCAGTGTTATTTAGTAACAGATGTAATTGTTTATCTTACGTTTTATAAGAAATATCCTGTAAAAAAACTTCGAATTATATTTGGTGGTATCCAAAAAAAAGGCCGTTCTTTGCAACGTCAAACAAAAACAATAAAGACAAGAACAATGACACGCAACTTGCAAAATAGTCTCATTATTTCTCTAAACATTATTCTACTCTGGGAACGGGATAGGAAGTGAGACTGTATGCTTTGCGAGCATTACGATAGATGAAAGAGCCTTTCTCACTTCCTTGTGAGAGAGGCTTTTTAGTTAGTATAGGATATTAGTAAATTAAGAATATAAGATATGTCAGACAGATTATTTATTTTCGACACCACCTTACGTGATGGTGAACAGGTTCCGGGATGCCAGTTGAATACAGTGGAAAAGATTCAAGTAGCTAAGGCATTGGAACAGCTAGGTGTTGATGTGATCGAGGCTGGTTTCCCTGTCTCCAGTCCCGGGGATTTTAAGAGTGTGGTTGAGATCTCAAAGGCCGTGACTTGGCCGACCATCTGTGCCTTGACCCGTGCGGTGGAGAAAGATATCGACGTGGCAGCCGAGGCGTTGAGATTCGCTAAGCGGGGACGTATACATACCGGAATCGGCACTTCTGATTCTCATATCAAATACAAGTTTAACTCCACGAGAGAGGAGATTATAGAGCGTGCGATCGCCGCCACGAAATACGCTAAAAAGTACGTGGAGGACGTAGAATTCTACTGTGAGGATGCCGGGCGTACGGATAATGAATATCTGGCCCGTGTCGTGGAGGCCGTGATCAAGGCCGGGGCTACCGTAGTGAATATCCCGGATACGACAGGATATTGCTTGCCGGATGAGTACGGGGCGAAGATTAAGTATCTGATGGAACATGTGGATGGCGTACATAACGCTATTCTTTCCACTCATTGCCATAATGACTTGGGCATGGCTACTGCGAATACCGTACAAGGCGTGTTGAACGGAGCCCGTCAGGTGGAGGTAACCGTAAACGGTATCGGTGAGCGTGCAGGTAACACGTCATTGGAAGAAGTCGCCATGATTTTCAAGAGCCATAAAGAACGTGATATCATCACCAATATCACGACGAATAAGATCTATAGTACGAGCCGTATGGTTTCTAGCTTGATGAATATGCCGGTACAACCGAATAAGGCTATTGTCGGACGTAACGCATTCGCTCACTCCTCCGGTATCCATCAAGATGGCGTTTTGAAGAATGCGCAAACCTACGAGATCATCGATCCGAAGGATGTGGGTATCGATGATAACGCGATCGTATTGACTGCTCGTAGCGGTCGTGCGGCGTTGAAGCATCGCCTGCATGTTTTAGGTGTGGATCTGGAGCAGGAGAAATTGGACAAGGTGTATGATGAGTTCTTGAAACTGGCCGATCGTAAGAAAGATATTAATGATGATGATGTTTTGATGTTGGTCGGAAAGGATCGTACGGCCACACACCGTATTAAATTGGAATATTTACAGGTAACTAGTGGTGTTGGAGTACAATCAGTCGCAAGTATTTGTTTAAATTTGTCGGGAGTAAGAAAATACGAGGCCGCGGCTGGTAACGGTCCGGTTGACGCAGGCATCAAGGCGGTGAAAAAAGCGATTAGTAATAGTGACATGACGATTCAGGAATTCTTGATTCAAGCCATTAATAAAGGTAGCGATGATACGGGCAAGGTACATATGCAGGTAGAGTATAACGGGGCTACCTATTATGGGTTCTCCGCGAATACCGATATTATCGCCGCTTCCGTGGAGGCTTTCGTGGACGCCATCAATAAGTTTATAGTAGACTAAAAATAGACAAGACAATGAGCAAGACATTATTTGAGAAAATCTGGGACAAACACGTGGTGGACACGTTGCCCGACGGAACCATACAATTGTATATCGACCGTCTGTATTGTCATGAGGTGACTAGCCCGCAGGCTTTCGCCGGATTACGTGCACGTGGATTGAAGCCCTTCCGTCCCGCGCAAATCACTTGTATGCCGGACCACAATATCCCGACATTGAACCAAGATAAGCCTATCGAGGACCCTATATCCAAGAATCAAGTGGATACCTTGGAAGAGAACGCGAAGTATTTCGGCTTGACGTATTACGGTCTTCAACATCCGAAGAATGGTATCATCCATGTGGTAGGTCCGGAGACAGGCTTGACGCAGCCGGGTATGACGATCGTTTGTGGCGACTCCCATACTTCTACGCACGGTGCCATGGGCGCTATCGCCTTCGGTATCGGTACGAGCGAGGTGGAGATGACCTTGGCTACCCAATGTATCATGCAGCGTAGCCGAAAACGATGCGTATCACGATCGATGGTGTACGCAAACCCGGGCGTTACGGCGAAGGACTTTGCCTTTATACATTATTAGTAAGATGAGTACCAGCGGTGCTACGGGCTATTTCGTAGAGTACGCTGGCGAGGCGATTCGTAATACGACCATGGAGGAACGTTTGACAATCTGTAACCTTTCGATCGAGATGGGTGCCCGTGGCGGTATGATCGCTCCGGATGATGTTACTTTCGATTATTTGAAAGACCGTGAGTTTGCCCCAAGAGGCGAGGAATGGGGAGCGGAAGGTGAGCGAGTGGCGTCAGCTGTATAGTGATCCGGACGCTAAGTTCGATAAGGAGATCGTTTTCCACGCCGAGGATATCGACCCGATGGTTACGTACGGTACGAACCCGGGCATGGGTATGAGTATCAGCAAAGATATGCCCCTCCTTAGAGAGCGTGCCCGAGGCAGGCCGTATCTCTTATAAGAAGTCTTTGGATTATATGGGCTTCAAGGCAGGCGAGTCTATGTTGGGTAAGAAAGTGGATTATGTCCTTTTTAGGTAGCTGTACGAATGGCCGTATCGAGGATTTCCGTGCTTTCGCCTCTTTGGTGAAAGGAAAGAAGAAAGCGGATGATGTAACGGTTTGGCTGGTTCCCGGCAGTTGGCAGGTAGAGCGGGAGATTCGTGCCGAGGGGATCGACAAGGTTTTGGCCGAGGCCGGCTTCGTCCTTCGTCAACCGGGATGTTCCGCTTGTCTGGCGATGAATGAGGATAAGGTTCCGGCGGGTAAATATGCGGTCTCCACTTCCAACCGTAATTTCGAGGGCCGCCAAGGACCGGGTGCTCGCACCATCTTGGCGGGGCCGCTTGTGGCCGCCGCCGCCGCTGTGACAGGTAAGATCACGGACCCGAGAGAACTGATGTAAAGACTAATCTAATAAAGTAGCATAAGATGAAAACAAAATTCAATATAATCACAAGCACTTGCGTGCCTCTTCCTTTAGAGAACGTGGATACCGACCAGATTATCCCAGCCCGCTTTCTGAAAGCGACTACCAAGGAAGGGTTCGGCGAGAACTTATTCCGGGATTGGCGATATGATAAGGAAGGTAATAAGATCGAATCATTCGTCTTGAACGATCCTACGTATAGCGGAAAGATATTGGTAGCGGGAAAGAACTTCGGTTCCGGTTCCAGCCGTGAGCATGCGGCTTGGGCGATCGCCGATTACGGTTTCCGTGTCGTGGTCTCCAGTTTTCTTCGCCGATATCCATAAAAACAACGAGTTGAACAACTTCGTGCTGCCGGTTGTTGTGACTGAAGAGTTCCTCGCTGAATTGTTCGATTCGATTTACAAGGACCCGAAAACTGAGGTCGAGGTAAATCTACCGGAGCAAACGATCACGAACAAGGCTACGGGCAAAAGCGAGCATTTCGAGATCAACGCCTATAAAAAGGATTGCCTGATCAACGGATTGGACGATATCGACTATTTACTGGCAAATAAATCAAAGATAGAAGCCTTCGAGGCAGCACGCTGATTATGATAGAAATAATGGATACAACCCTCAGAGATGGGGAGCAAACTTCGGGCGTCTCCTTCGCCGCTCACGAGAAGCTCAGCATAGCGCAAGTGCTGCTGAGCGACTTAGGCGTGAACCGGGTGGAGATCGCCTCCGCCCGTGTGTCGGACGGAGAGTTTGAGGCCGTGAAGCGTGTAGCCGCTTGGGCCGCCCGTTCCGGGAACCTAGACAAATTGGAGGTCTTGGGTTTCGTGGATGGTACGGTCTCTCTCGACTGGATTGAATCCGCAGGTTGCCGTGTCGTGAACTTGCTTTGCAAGGGCTCTTATAAGCATGTCACCGAACAGCTTCGAAAGACTCCCGAGCAACACGTTGACGATATTCGTACGGTCGTATTGGAAGCGGCGAAACGGAAGATCGACGTGAATATCTATTTGGAGGACTGGTCGAACGGTATTAAGCATTCCCCGGATTACGTATTCTTGGTAATCGATGCGTTGAAAGGACTTCCGATCTGCCGTTTCATGCTCCCGGATACCTTGGGAGTCTTGAATCCCGGAAATACCTACGAGTATTGCAAGATGATGGTGGACCGCTACCCGGATTTACGGTTTGACTTCCACGCGCATAACGACTATGATCTTGCCGTAGCGAATGTATATTCCGCCATCCGTGCGGGTATCAAGGGAATCCATACGACCGTGAACGGTTTGGGAGAGCGTGCGGGTAACGCTCCTTTGAGTAGCGTACTTGCCGTTATCAAGGACCAGTTGGGAGAGGAGACGAGCTTGAGGGAGGAAAAGATAAACAAGGCTAGCCGTTTGGTTGAGACCTACTCCGGGGTGCATATCCCGCCCAATAAGCCGATCATCGGAGAGCATGTGTTTACGCAATGCGCCGGTGTCCATGCGGACGGCGATAGCAAGAACAACCTGTATTGCAACGACCTGCTCCCCGAGCGTTTCGGACGGGTTCGCGAGTACGCTTTGGGCAAGACCTCTGGAAAAGCGAATATCCGCAAGAATCTGGAAGCGCTCGGTATCGACATGGACGAGGGTTCGATGCGTAAGGTTACGGAGCGGATCATTGAGCTGGGCGATAAGAAAGAAATGGTTACCCCGGAGGATCTTCCTTATATTATCAGCGATGTGCTTCATCATGATAATGCGCTGGAGGATCAGAAAATACGGATCTTGAACTATTCCTTATCCTTGGCCCAAGGGCTGAAACCGGTGGCTACCTTGAAGATCGAGATCAATGGCGAGGCTTACGAGGAATCGGCTTCCGGTGATGGCCAATACGACGCTTTCGTTCGTGCCCTACGCCGGATTTATTCCCGTTTGAACCGCCCGTTCCCGATGTTGACGAACTATTCGGTATCCATCCCGCCGGGAGGACGTACGGATGCGTTCGTGCAGACGGTCATCAGCTGGAATTATGCCGGGGTCGATTTCAAGACTCGTGGTCTGGACGCTGATCAGACTGAGGCGGCGATCAAGGCGACATTGAAGATGCTGAACAAGATAGAGGATTAATAATTGAAAAAGGTAAAGGGTATGAAAAAGTTGACTATCGCGCTTGTAGCGCACGACAATCGTAAGGCGGAAATGGTAGAATGGGCGGTACATAACGCTGAGTTCTTGTCTCACCACCATATTGTTTGTACGGGTACGACCGGAAATTTGGTTCGTAAAGCTCTCGAGGAAAAAGGGGTGAACGCGGATATTGCTTGCATGCATTCCGGTCCGATGGGAGGCGATGCTGAGATTGCCGCTATGGTTGTCCGTAAGGAGATCGATTTGGCGGTCTTTTTGATAGACGACTTGAATCCGCAACCGCACGAGGCCGACATCCAGATGTTGCTTCGCCAGTGCCGTGTTCATAACGTACCTATCGCTTGTAACCGTTATAGCGCCGACTTGATGATTACAAGTACCCTGTGGGATGATGACACGTATTTCCCCACGGAGCCTAAGTATGTACATTTTAACAGAGAATAATAACAAACATTTACGATGAAACTGAATATAGCAGTACTTCCCGGAGACGGGATCGGACCAGAGATTTCCGTGCAAGGCGTGGAAGTAATGAGTGCCGTTTGTGAGAAATTCGGACATGAGGTTCACTATGAGTATGCTCTTTGTGGCGCTGACGCGATCGATAAGGTAGGCGATCCTTTCCCGGAGGAGACCTATCGGATTTGTAAGGATGCCGACGCTGTTCTTTTCTCGGCCGTGGGCGATCCTAAGTTTGATAATGATCCGACAGCGAAAGTACGTCCGGAGCAAGGTCTTTTGGCGATGCGTAAGAAGTTGGGCCTGTTCGCTAATATCCGTCCGGTGCAGACCTTCAAATGCCTATTGCATAAATCGCCGTTGCGTGCCGAATTGGTGGATGGCGCGGATTTCTTATGTATCCGTGAGTTGACCGGTGGTATGTATTTCGGTGAGAAATATCAAGACAACGATAAGGCATACGATACGAATATGTATACCCGCCCGGAAATCGAGCGTATCTTGAAAGTGGGCTTCGAGTATGCGATGAAACGGAATAAGCACCTGACGGTTGTTGACAAGGCGAACGTACTTGCCTCTTCCCGTCTATGGCGCCAGATCGCTCAAGAGATGGCTCCTAGCTATCCGGAAGTAACGACAGACTATATGTATGTGGACAACGCCGCTATGCGTATGATCCAAGAGCCGAAATTCTTCGACGTGATGGTAACCGAGAATACGTTTGGTGATATCTTGACGGATGAGGGTTCTTGCATCAGCGGCTCTATGGGCTTGCTGCCTTCCGCTTCTACCGGAGAGAGCACGCCGGTTTTCGAGCCGATTCATGGCTCTTGGCCGCAGGCGAAAGGGCTGAATATTGCGAACCCCTTGGCGCAAATTCTTTCAGTAGCGATGTTATTCGAGTATTTCGACCTCAAAGAAGAGGGGAGCCTTGATCCGTGAAGCCGTAGACGCTTCCCTCGATGCGAATGTCCGTACGCCGGAAATCCAAGTGGAAGGTGGAGCGAAATATGGAACGAAAGAAGTGGGTAGTTGGGTTGTCAATTATATCACGGAAAAGTAGTATAAATGGGCCGATTTCGCACCAGTAGTGGCGCAGGCTCACACGTATAGTGGCATCGGCTCACGCGAGTAGTGGCGTAGGCCAATACCACTACTCGCGTGAGCCGATGCCACTATACGTATAAAAACAGCCTTAACGAGCCATCTTCATCAACTCGTCGATAGTCGTTTTATCATATCCCATATCCTCAGCTTTCTTGAAGTCTAAGGCGGCCGATGCCTTCTCATATTGGGCGAGTTTTACTTTGCCTCGCAATACATATAAAGCGGCTGTCGGGGTACTTTCCACGAAAATGCGATTGATATCGGCCATAGCCCGGGCGTTCTTGCCCATCATGAAGTATAGATCGGCACGGCCCTCGTATAAGATCCATTCGCGGGGCATCTCGTTGATCAAGTAATTAAAGATGCGTTCGCTCTCATCGTAATTCCCCCGTAGCTTCTCGAGAATCGCGTGTCCCAGACGTCCTTTCACGGATTTCTCGTTTACTTCCAGTATCTTATCGAAATCCTGCTCGGCCAACAGATAGTTCTTATGTTGCAAATGAAGCATCGCCCTGCAATATAACGCCTCTTGATGATGGGGGGTTCAAGATTAACAGGGCATTGTAATCGTTCGTCGCTTTTTCGATCTCACCCATTTCCGTATATAAGCCGGCACGATTTTCCAGTATGGCCTCAT
>ENA-OPYU01000965-OPYU01000965.1-human-gut-metagenome-genome-assembly--contig:-NODE-965-length-10537-cov-2.575889_pt1 | contig 10537 bp, 10 predicted proteins | sample MGYA00242637_ERZ504482 | MGnify/ENA primary metagenome ERZ504482 (study PRJEB26092, sample SAMD00036237) | human gut metagenome | host: Homo sapiens | study: EMG produced TPA metagenomics assembly of...
GTGTTTTCCATTGCCGGGTAAAGACCGATCACCGGGATTCTGTGTGAAACAGCAGCTTCCACTTCTCCACTGATATCTGCGGCTTCCGTTTTTCCCTTGACCGTAAAACGCACCGCACACTCTTCTTTTGTGTCGAAAATAATCACCGCTGTCAATGGAGAAACCTGATAAGGATTCTGGATCACCATAGGCTCCTCCCAGCTGTATCCATTCTCCAGCTCGGCCTGCAGCTGCTGGTCGATTTCATAAGAGGATGCTATACGTGTGGTTTCTTTTGGAATATCTGTTTCGATCTCATTTGCAGAATCGTCCTTCTCAGTTATGTAAACCGGATTTTCCAGATTCATGGAAGCATTCAATTCCTGATCATAATATCCATATTTTTTGCATTCTTTTTTCCTGGACAGAATACGGAATCTCCTGACCAGTAAGCTTCATATATGTATTATAGATTCCACGGCGCTTTTTTCCAGCATAGAGCGGCAAATAACGCCAGTAAAATTAAAAATTATAACTAATACTGTAATTTTTGTTTTCTTATTCCACTTTCTCATTTCCCAAATCCTGATTTCTGGAAGCTGAAGCCAGAACAGTACTCCGTTCTCCATATTTTGGACTCCGCAGCTTCCTTTATGTTTATTCACGATCTTTCGGACCACAAAAAGTCCAAGACCGATGTTACGTACTTCATTCTCAGATGTGACCGGTTTCTTCTTCTGGGAGGTTGTGTAAAAGCTGTCCCAGATATGCTCCATCTGCTCTTCTTTAATCCGCTCTCCATCATTGTAGACTTCCATGCGTATCTGCTTTTTCTCTTTCTTCAGAGTGATCCGGATCCGCTTTCCCTGCTCTGTGTGCTGAAACGCATTCATCAGATAATTGTTTACTGCTCTTTCCAGATACATGCGGTTTCCGTATGCGAAACAGTTCTTTTCGATTTCCTGTTCCACTTTGATCTCGTTTTTGCGGAACATAGCATCATATCGAAGAAGCAGATATTCTATCATTTCTGATACATTTACACGGCTCATTTCCATAGAACTCATCTGATTGTCCAACATGGAAAAATCAAGGAGTTCTCCTACCATTCTGGACATTTTGTCCAGCTCCTCGTGAATGGAAGAATAATAGTAGGAACGATCAATCTTATCTCCTGCGATTTCCAGCATTTCCACCTGGCTGGACACTACTGCAAGAGGTGTTTTTAATTCATGGGAAATATTCGCCACAAATTCTCTCTGGCTTTCCAGAAGCTGATAGTCAGACTGCTTTGCTTTTTTCTCGGTACTTGCTTTACTCATTTTTTCCAGGAAATAGCTTAATCCCACCATCAGAAGCAAAACAACCGCCAGATATAATCTGGTTCCCTCAATCACTTCCAGAACTGACTGAACATCTTTCCGCAGGTATACATAGAATGTATGTCCATCCTGTATAATCTTCCCACGAAACATCAGAATATGCCGGGATTCCATGCGACGCTGTTCCAGAGTTCCTTCTTCTGTGTACTGGGCAATTTTGTTTTCTATGTACTTACGGGCATGCGTGGTCTTCAGAGATGATCTGGACGTATAAATCTGCTCATAATTTTCATTCGCAATTACAGTCTCAAATTTTTCTTTCTGATAATCACCAAGTGTTTCTTCGTCGTCCTCGCTAAGTTCCTCAAGATCCATGTCATGGATATCTTCATACAGCTGACGCATGATTCTGGCCTTTGATGAAGTATATATGGGATAACAGCACACACTATACAGAATGACTGCCAGTGCAAAAGCAATAATCTGAATCCACAGTGCTTTCCCATTTCTCCAGAAATCTTTTTTAATTTTCATGGATGTCCTCCCCGAAGATGTAGCCAACGCCGTAAACAGTCCGGATATAATTGCAGCCTTCTCCCATTTTTTTTCCCGCAGCTGCTTCACCAGAGTGTCAATGGTCCGCACATCACCTGTGTAATCGTATTCCCACACCGCATTCAGTATGGTATCTCTGGGCAGAACAATTCCCGGATGCTCCATGAAATAAACCATCAGATCAAATTCCTTCCTGGTGGTGGGGATATGCTGCTCTTTGTAAAATAAAAGCTGTGCATTTACATCTGCCTGCAGATCGTTGTATTCCACCATAGTCCGCAGCTTCCCGGCACGCTTCAGCACCGCCTCAATGTGCATTTTCACAAGTGCCAGAGTAAAGGGCTTGGTGATATAATCGTCTGCACCTTTCTCAAATCCGCTCATCTGATCTGCCACTGCCGACCTTGCAGACAAAATAATAACCGGAACCTCCGATATTTTCCTGATCTCTTTCAATACGGTATATCCGGAAATATCCGGCAGCATAAGATCCAGAAGGATCAGATCCACCTTCTGCTTATTCTGGCAAAATATTCCAGGGCTTTGTTCCCGGTCAGTGCTGTCTCTACTTCATAGTTCTGAATCCTCAGAAAGTCAGAAATCGTCTGTGCTAATTTCGGTTCATCCTCTACAACAAGAATCTCTAATTTTTTTCACGGCTCTTTCCTCTCTCTTAAAGCCTGTCGCTAGAACGTGTTTGAAAAAGGCTTTCTGTATTTCAAACAGGCTTCAATGCTCTGTAAATCGTTGCGGTTTCCCATTAGACAGAAGCCGCAATTTACTTTAATATAGTATCATGTGATTTTGATGGAAATATGAGAAAATAAGTTTTCTTTTGACACAGAAAAATAAAAATGCCACAAAATCACCACTTTCCGTGACTTTGCGGCATTTTTTTGAAGCAACCACTTCCAAATTTTTGTTTTCTCATGACTCCCTAAAGTATCTCTATCTGGCAGGCTTTCATCGCTTCCAGCGCCCGTTCATGGCTCTCCGGCGTCACTCCGGCGCAGCAAAGAGAGTCTACCATAATCGGTACCTCCGGCAAAAATGCTTTCAGCAGCATGGCATTGGAGATCACGCAGATATCTGTGCAAAGCCCGACCAGTGTAATACTGTCAATGATCTCTGATTTATTAAATTCTTTCAGAACTTTTCCCAGGGTTTCGCTGCCAAAGGTTGGCTTGTCAATGGGTCCGGACTCCAGAAGCTCTGCAATCTCCTCCCGGATCTCCCAGCCGTAGGTGCCGCGGATGCAGTGCTCTACAGGAAGCATTCTGCCCTCCTGGGTCTGCAGATAATCCCCACCGTGAGTATCCCTGGTCGCCAGCACAAGACCATTGAAATTCTTCACTCTGTCCACCACATTAGGCACAATCGCTTCCGCCTCCGGTGTGCCAAGCGCCCCGTCAATAAAATCATTCTGCATATCGATCACAACTAAAATATCCATATTTTCCCCCGTACTTCACATGCTTTTTTGACAGAATTTTTCTCAATTCATCCCAAACACCACATACTTTTTGTAAAGCTTATTTAGATTAACTATACCACTTTATTGGAATTTCGTATACCGAAACAGTCAGATTTCTGAAAGACTTTTAAAAATTTTTTCCAACCATTGCGGATAATAATGTTTTGATGAATCTCTTCGCATATAGTATAATACAATTAACAATCACCAAAAAATTTAACACCATTCACATACAAGGAGAATTACCATGACAAAGGAGAAATCCCCTGCCCGCCAGGGACCAAGATACATTTTCTATTTTCTGATGCTCGCCATTCTTGGATGGTTCATTTTCATGCAGTTTTTCGGTGCGGATGAAAGAACTGTCAGCGGAAACTCTCCGTCCCTCCTCTATCCCGGAACCTTTACCTGGGAAAAATCTGACGGCACCACTGAAGAAATCACAGTTCCCGGTTCCTATGATGTTCCCGCAGGCGAAACCATGGTCATCACATCTACCCTTCCGGCAGATTTTGATGCCTCATCTATAGCGATTCGTTCCTCCCTGCAGGACGTAAACATATACATAAACGGCACCTTAAGAGAGCAGTACAGCACCAGTAAAACCCGTCTGATTGGGAAAAAATTCCGCCAGCCGTTTCATTTTCTGCTCCACCTCCCATGAAGATGCCGGAAAGGAGCTCCGCATTGAACTGACCACCTACACCTCCAACTATTCCGGTGTTGTGAACCAGATTTTCTGCGGAGATAAAGCGGACATCTGGCAGCTGATCTTTAACCATTACGGACTGGCCACTTACATCGCATTTTTCACCCTGTTTGCAGGACTGACCACCATTCTTTTCAGCCTTACCCTTGGTTTTGTGTACCACACAAGCTTTGAGATGGAATATCTTGGCTGGTGCATGATAATGGGAGCAACTTGGATGCTGGGCGAGTCCAAAATCCGCCAGCTGCTGATTCCAAACTCATCTGCCCTGGCTTCCTTGTGCTTCGTTATGATTCTCCTTGGACCGATTCCCCTTCTGCTTTATGCAGACAATGTACAGCACGGACTTCACCGCAGACTTTATCATATTGTGATCGGAATCTCCCTGCTGAATTTTACAGTCTGCTCTATTCTGGCCATAACAAATATTGCAGACTACATTGAAACCCTCCCCCTGGGGCAGATCATACTAATAGGTACTTTCCTGATGGTGTTTATCCATCTTTGCCTCTACATCCGAAACAGGAAAAAAAGCCTCCGACCATCTTCTGCTCCTGGCTCATTTGCTCATTTTGCTTTGCGTTGCTGCTGAATGTGTCTCTGTATATTTTGTCACATCCTTGTCCGGTCTTTTTATCGGCATTGGAATGCTCATTCTGCTGTTTGTCAACATTGTCCGGACTCTTCGAAGCATCCAGCATATAGAGAATGAGCGCCAGCAACAGGAACTGGAACGCAAACAGAAGCAGACAGAGATCCTTTCTCTGCAAATGATGCAGACTTTGTCCACCACTATCGAGGCCAAGGACGAATACACCCGCGGACATTCCTACCGGGTTGCAGAATATGCCGCACTTATTGCAGCCGAGCTTGGATGGTCTTCAGAGGAAATCCAGCAGTTAAAGCATGCCGCTTACCTTCACGATATTGGAAAAATTGGTATTCCGGATCTGATCTTAAACAAGCCCTCCAGACTTACAGATGACGAGTATAATCTGATAAAAAACATACCGTCATCGGTGCAGAAATACTGAAGGATATTACCTTTGTCCCTCATATTGTTGAAGTGGCCAGAAATCATCACGAACGGTATGATGGAAATGGATATCCAGACGGGCTTTCTGGTGTCGATATTCCCATTCATGCACGCATCACCGCAATGGCAGACAGCTATGATGCCATGAATTCCCGCAGAATTTACCGAAATGCACTTCCTCCGGAAATGATCCGGGAGGAAATCAGTAAGAACCGCGGAAAGCAGTTTGACCCGGAAATTTACAGATGTATTTTTGAAAGCTATTAGATGAAAAGCGTGTTGTTCTCCACAATATCCGCACACAGGAAATAACAGCTCCACCAGAGGCTGACCACACCATTAACAAATTCATTTCAGAAGTAGTCAGCACCATAAAGAACCAGGAGGATTCAAAGAATTATGATTTCCTGACCGGTCTTCCTATGAGAAGCCTTGGAGAGCGGCTTATTGCAGAATTCATGCAGGAACATAACGGCTGTCTTATTTTCCTTGATATGGATAATCTGGAAAAAAAATCAATGACGTTTATGGACACATGGCCGGTGACCGCGCCTTAAGGAATCTGGGAACCCTGCTTTCACGCTATACAGCCAACGGTATTGCCTGTCGTCTTGGTGGAGATGAATTTCTTCTGTTTCTGCCAGACATAAGTGCTGAAAATGTGTCGAAACTAACGACACGGCTTTTCCACCACTTCCATTCCATCGCAGAAGCTGATCCTGAAATCAAAGATGCTGCTCTGTCTGCCGGTTTGTATATGTGCACTACCAGCGATACCTTTGCAGACTGTTATTCCAAAGCAGATAAGGCATTATACAATGTAAGCAAAATGGTAAAAATCACTTTTCCTTTTATCATCAGATCAGTCATTCCTCTTCCGATTCACCAGGTACTGCCAGGGATCTTCAGCAGGTGGCAGACGCGCTTCGCAAAAGTGGCAGCTATGCAGGTGCTCTTGAACTGAATTACCGGGATTTTTCCAGACAGTATGAATATATGCAACAGCTCATTATCCGAAGCGGAAGCCGCTGCTACCTGGTAATGCTCACACTGGAAGCCACTTCGGACACTCCCGCTCATATTGAAGAAATTGAGCAGACACTTTCCCATATGGAACAGGCTATCCAAAACACCATCCGGCGTGTGGATATCTGTACCAGATACAGTTCCATGCAGTATCTGATCATCCTGTTTCAGCCGGTTGAATCTCAGATTCCCAATATTATGGAACGTATTTTTATGCAATACTATAGAAAGGCAAAAGCACTAACTTTCTGCCCACATATAAATATCTGTCTATGGCAGAAAATAATATGGATACAATCAAAAATAAAAGCTTCTGACAGATACAGGATTTTTCAGTCCTGTGTCTGATTCAGAAGCTTTTATTTTTGGGGGATGACCATATCACTTTGAATATTTCTCTACTTTTTCCTCATACTCTTCCTGACTTGTTATCTCATGCTTCACAATATGCCCATGGTTCTTTTCTTTGCAGTCAGATTCCTGCCAGGTCTTGGTGCATACTGATCCTCCGGAATCTCCAACGCATTTGCCACTGCATGAATAACCCCATTGCTGCTGTAGGTTGCTCCACTTACTGCATCTACATTCAGACTCTGCTCAGCCTTCATCTGTTCGATTACAGCTGGTGCTGCCCTGAAAAAGTATTCCTCTGTATCACAATAGGAAAGAATGGAAATATCCGTTACCTTCTGTTTTTCAAACTGTAACCTGAACCTCCACATCCCCTCGAAATGCATCGGCCGAGCCGGTATAAATGCCATCTGTCAGATTCTGAAAACGTCCAGCCTCTATAAAGGATTGCTTATCTTCAGATTCTTCCTGTTCAGGTTTCTTCCCTTCACCTTCGTCATTTCCCAGTGCTTTATTCACAGCTTCAATCAAGCCGTTACTGCTGTAAGTCGCTCCGGAAACTGCATCTACATCTGTATTCTGCCTGCTGATCATCTCCTGGAAAATCCTGTTTTTCGCTCTCTCCATATAAGACTTATCATCTGCATAATCATCCAGTACAAGCTCCGTTATCTTCCCATCGGCAACCTTTACCGTAACCGTCACCTTGCCTCTGTAGCCCTCACCGGTTCCTGTGTAAATACCATTCTGAAAGTTACCTCCAGCATCATTTTCTGCCGTTTTTTGCACTGAATCTGCCGTTTTCTCTTTAGCCAGATTTCCTGCTATAAGGAGCTGTGACACCATGATGGTAGCACAGGTAACGCCACTCCGATCAGCACTCCATATCTGCTTCTAAAGTGCGCATTCCCTTTCGGACACCAGCTTACACACTTCTGACAGCTGATACATTCTCCTCCGGCAATCCTGTCTTTCTTCGTAAGATCCATCCCCATGGTGCATTTCGAGGTACATAAATGACACTTTCCGCACTCTTCCCGCGGCTTATCAATTTTCAGGAAAGATGTCTGTGAAATCAGTGAATAAATTGCTCCCATAGGGCAAAAATATCTGCAAAAAATTCTCTGTACAAACAGTGAGCCAATAAAAGATTAAAAGAAGCAGAACTCCTCCAACTGAAAGCAAAGGGCTTCAATCCTGGCCAGTGTCCAAATGAAACATACTGCCCAAACACCTGCCACGGGCCGGCTGTTTTCACAGCTGTTACACCACTCCATATGAATATTATAAAGTAAAAAAGCACTGCATACTTGGCAAATCTGAATATCCGGTCAGCCGTTTCATGTTCGTTTTCCGTTCAAGTAAATGCCCGCAATCTGTGTGATCCAAGCCATAGCAAATCCTGCACTGCTCCAAAACTGCAGAAAAATCCACAGAAAAACCTTCCCACAAGTACTGTTGCCGGCACAGTTGCCAACAGCATCCATACCGAATACTTCACACTTTCCCATGAAATATTTCCCTTGTATATGCAGGAAACAATATTTCCCACAGCTGCGAATTCCCCTTCAAATAAGCCCGGAATTAAAGCGAAGGACAATATCTGGATAACCACTTTGATCCAGTTGATTTTCTTATTTTTCAGAAAGTTTTTCTGTTCATTCTTTATACTCCTTAGAGCGGGTCTGAAAAAGACTCTAATACAAGTCTTCGATTGTAAGCAGCACCGCATTTTCTCGCGCCGCCCTTTCCTTTACTGACTCTGTGAAACCAGATTTGCTGAAAAATCATAAGATACTTTTCCTCTGCATTTTAAACATTTCTGCAGCCATAACCAGGTCATCATACTCTTCCATAGGTCATTGGCTTAATTTCGAAACTTACATTCACAGAGCAACACTTTCTTTCCCGTTTTCATCAAACGCAAGTATATCAACATCATCCTGCGTCTTTTATCAATAGATTATTCCCCCAACCATTTTCCCATTTTCATATGGAATAAACGGAAGTTTCTTCGCAGGAAAGCTCCAGGCCCAGCATGGAATAATAATTCTGATTTGTAAAAAATGGAATCTGTACCAGAACTTATAATAATTATCTGTTATCTCATAAATCCCTTTTTTGACTTGTTTCTGGCTCGGTACAGGGAACACACTTCTCAATTAATCGCAGAGTCTGCAATGTAAGCATATATTTGCTGCACTTGCTTTTCTCTTCATGAATTCGATCTGCAATCTCACGAATCTTATTACATCCATTGGAAATCGCCTCTAAAATGGAATTGTATACCGAAGGCTCTCTCAATTCAATCCTCAAAAGTGTCTGGGGTTCATCATTCAAAAAAGTCCCTTCCGTAAGCAGATTACTTTTTTATATTTTCCTCCAGTGAAATCTCAGAGGAAAACGCCTCCAGATGTCATTGAAGGATTCGGTTCTGCCAGAAAAGGAAGTTCATCAATAATCAATACCAATTTTTCGTCTGAAATTTTTCCTGTAATATATTCAAATGCAGCTTCCCAATTTTGAAAAGAAGATATAAAAGAGCCTTCGAAAAATGTTTGCACCATCTTGGAAAAGTTCAGAAGATTCAAAGAATCATTCTTCTCTGTGCAGAAAAAAATCAGGGCTTTATGTCTGCCGGCAAATTCTCTTAAGCAGCCTCCTCGTTGTCAAATCATAAGCGCCGTAAACAAAATATACTACTTGCAGTAGTATATTTATAAATAGTATATTTTATTCTGTGATATTTTCAATCGATTTTCCATATTATTTTAAGAAAATATGTTCGCCAGTTTCCATATCCTCTACATCCAGGTAAATTGCCCTGCACTTTTGGGGCAATTCTTCCATGTGCATAAGCTCAAGCCAGTTTTTGTTCCAGTCGGTGTGCCAGTGACCGAAATACCAGTGTTTGAAAGATCTGCCCTTCTTGTCGCCGCTGCCATCTGCAAGCATCTCATTAGTCTGGTTCAACTTGTCACATACCCATTGAAAATAGTTCTGAAGGGGTTCTTCTTCCCTGGCTACGTGGTAGTAGCCAAGCGTTTTCACTCGGTATAATGGGCAGGTGTGTGTGATCGCATAGTCTACTTCATAATCTTCTGCTTCCAGATTCTTATTGGAATTGGCGTAATCAGAGTCTGTAGGAAGCATTTTTGGCCATCATCGCAATGTAGTCTCCAATTTTTTTCTGCAGCTGGTAATAATTACTCTCTTTTCTTCATATACATTGTTTTGCGTCCTGCGCCAGTTCGTATTATAGCACCCTCATCAACCAGATTTTTTTAATGCTGATTCTACTGAGGAACTTCCAAGACTAGGACATGCAACCAGTGCATCATGTTTCGAAAACTTTCCGAGCGTGTTTTCTGAATATGTCTTTACAACATCATATGCCTTGCATTTTTTTTCCTGTTTTTTCAGCTAATACTATTCTTGCCTCAAACTCTCTATAGCACGATAGAATAATTCCTAACATATATTTAATAAATGGCTTGGGATCATTCTCTCCCTCATACCAGTTTTGATCCGCATTTTGCAAAACTTCATAATATGTTTCTTTTGTATCCGCAATAGCTTTTTCTATACTGATATACTGTCCAACAATATATCCACTTCGATATAGGAGCAATAATGTTAATAGTCTGCTCATTCGTCCATTTCCGTCATTGAAAGGATGAATACATAGAAAATCTAATATAAAATTAGGTATCAGAATGAGCGGATCTACAATACCATCCCCTATAGCTTTGTTATACTCATTGCAAAGTCGTTCTACTGCATCTGGGGTTTCGTAAGGTTCTAATGGCTTAAACAACACCACTTTCTCTCCATTTTCAAGCATCATATCAATCTCATTTGGAGTGGTCTTATATTTACCAGCATAAGAAAATGCAGTATGTTTTAACATCTCACCGTGAAGCTGCAAAATATAATTACTTCGAACAGGAATTGCTTCGTAAGCTTCATGGACAATATTTAGGACATTACGATATCCAAGTATTTCTTCTTCATCTCTATTCCTGGGCGTTGTTTTATCTTCCACAAGCTGTTTTAATCTTGCATTTGTTGTCACAATACCTTCT
>ENA-OPYU01000966-OPYU01000966.1-human-gut-metagenome-genome-assembly--contig:-NODE-966-length-10536-cov-2.896244_pt1 | contig 10536 bp, 17 predicted proteins | sample MGYA00242637_ERZ504482 | MGnify/ENA primary metagenome ERZ504482 (study PRJEB26092, sample SAMD00036237) | human gut metagenome | host: Homo sapiens | study: EMG produced TPA metagenomics assembly of...
CCGTATCACTGTCAATCAGATCAATCTCTCCAATACCGCTTCTTGCAAGGGCCTCTGCCGTATATCCGCCTACTCCTCCAATGCCGAAAACCGCCACACGGCACTGCGCCAGTCTGTCCATTGCCGCATTCCCCGAAAAGAAGCTCTGTTCTCGAAAACTGATTTGCCATAATTCCTTACCCACTAATTTTTCGTAATCTTCATTTTATAAAACGATGATAAACCGTATGTCCCATTTCCATTTTTATACAGTAATAATAAGGATCGATCTCTTCATCCTGAAAGTACAAAACATAATCAAAAATCATTATCCTGTATTTTACAGCACACATAATCCGGACTGAACTCAGCAAAGCAGGCGCAGACGTCATCCACGGAAGGATTATGGCTGGTCCCGAAAGCTCAATCACAGCCTTCAGAAAAGGCGGGTCTGAAATCTCCCCGGTGAACGTACTCCGCCCCTTCCGGGGGAATGGTAACCTCCACCCTTCCTCTGCTTTCCCGGAAAGAAACCTGTCCCAGTCCTCCGGTCCCAAACCCGGCTGAACCATTCAGCTCATTAAGGATCCTTCTTTTCTGCTTTTTCCTTTCTGTCTCGGAGCAATTCCCGTCAGCCGGAAATAGTTTATCCTCTGAATGTATGCCTGAACCTTCTTCCTCCAGAGTTTCTCCCAGAAGAACCATAAAGGAGTCCCAGGGAAAATACAGCCTGATACTTTCCCGGACAAATCCCAGTTTCATCTGCGCTTCCTTGATCTGATCTGTAATATTTTTTATAAGTCTTTGTTTTTTCATGATCGCATTCTCCATAAAATCAGTTTTCCCAGATTGACAGAAACTTATGAACCTCCTGTGTTCCATACCTGTGAAAACCGATATTTTTATCTCTCTTTCAGCCTATTATTCAGGTATGTATTATATCATATCTGTATTCCGTTCACAAGAATCCTGTAATTGTCGTATAGACAGCTGCTATTTTACATTGTTTTGACTTTTTCTTTTCAATATCTACAAATTTTCGTGCTATCCTGTAAGAAATCTGATAAAATATAAAAAAGAAACGGCAGCTTCAGCCGGCTACTGTCAAAGCGCTGCCCCAAGGAGGATATTTATGAAGTTTAAGCTGAACGATATGGAAAAGAAATGGATTCTCTATGATGTGGGAAATTCGGCATTTACCCTTCTGATCGCTACGATCATGCCTATTTATTTTAATTATCTGGCAGATCAGGCAGGCATTTCCGAAGTAAATTATCTGGCTTACTGGGGATATGCCACCTCTGCTGCTACCATCATTGTGGCAGTTCTGGGTCCTGTACTTGGCGCTGCCTCTGACACAAAAGGACGCCGGAAAAAATATTCCTGGTTTCTCTTCTGATTGGAGCTTTAGGCTGTGGTTTTTCTTGGATTCACTCAGTCCTGGATCTGGTTTCTGCTGCTTTTTGTAATTGCAAAATCAGCCTACTCTTTAAGCCTGGTTGTGTATGACTCCATGCTTCCGGATGTTACCACCGATGACCGGGCGGATCAGGTGTCTGCCCAGGGCTATGCCTGGGGATATATCGGAAGCTGCATTCCTTTTATTTTAAGCCTGATGCTTGTACTTTTTTATGATAAGATCGGACTTACCATGAAAACAGCCATGGGAATTTCCTTCCTTCTGGTAGCTGTCTGGTGGATCGTAATGAGCCTTCCTCTGCTGAAAAACTACCGGCAGAAGCATTACCAGTCAGTAGCTTCCGGCAACAACCTGGCTGCCAGCTTCCGCCGTCTGAAAGGAGTTTTTTTCCGAACTGAAAAACAACAGAAAAATCCTGTTTTTCCTGATTGCCTTTTTCTTTTATATTGACGGTGTGTATACGATCATTGATATGGCAACTGCTTACGGAACCGCTCTTGGCCTTGACTCTACAGGACTTCTCCTTGCTCTTCTGGTAACTCAGATCGTAGCCTTTCCGGCTGCTCTGATCTTTGGCAGACTGGCGGGAAAGGTCAGCGCTTCACGGCTGATCACTGTTTCTATCGGAGCTTATTTTCTGATCGCCCTGTACGGGATCATTCTCAAGGAACAATATCAGTTCTGGATTCTGGCTGTTGTTGTGGGAATTTTCCAGGGCGCCATTCAGTCCATGTCCAGATCTTATTTTGTAAAGATCATTCCTGCGGACAAATCCGGTGAATACTTCGGAATCTACGATATCTGCGGAAAGGGAGCCGCCTTTGCAGGAACTATGGTTGTTTCTCTCATAAGCCAGCTCAGCGGCAGCGTAAACCTGGGCGTGGGCGCTCTTTCTGTTATGTTTCTGATCGGAATTTTCTTTTTCCTGAAAGCAGATAAAACACCTTTGAAATAAGAATAAAAAACCGGGGGCGTTATGCCCCCAGAAATTCTGCCAGCTCTTCCAGTGTATAAACTACTTTATCCGCTCCTGCATCCAGAAAACGCTGTGCTGTTTTTTTCGCATTTTTCCTGCTGCTCCTGCCAGGAAAGAGCCTCAAATTCTTCCTGAGAAAGTCCAAGCTCAGAGCTTCCGACAATTACTCCCACGGAAAATGCGCCCGCATTTTTTCCTTCTTTTATATCAGAAACCGTGTCTCCCACCTTTATTACTTTTCTTACATCCATAATTCCAAGCTTTTCCATATTTCTGTATATCATATACGGATAGGGACGGCCCTTCTGTTCTGTGGAATCCGGGCTGAACCAGCAGTCCGGCTCATAACCCTTTTCTTTTGCAGCCGGAGCTACAATCTCCATCATTTTGTCTGTATATCCTGTTGTCGAACCAATGGCATAGCCCCTTTGTACGAAGACGGCTTATTACCTCCGGCACACCCGGTTTCGGATCTGCAAACATATGAAGAATACTCAGAAGCTTTTCCTCAAAAATCCCAAAAGCTCTTTCACATTCTCTTCTGTTGGTTCCTTTCCATACTTTTCTGTCCAGCAGTTTTTTATTCTGGGCATATTGAGCATGGTACGGATATGATCGATTTTCAGCATCCCCATTGGTTCACGAACCTCCTCCATAGTAGGTTCAATACCATAATGTTTAAATACTTCCACAAATGCCTGAACCGGCGCAAAGCATCCATAATCTACCGTTGTTCCTGCCCAGTCAAATATCACACATTCAAACTGTTTCATCTTCATTCCTCCTGATGATTCTTATAAAATCTGATCCGGGAATGTCCGGATGCAGGATAATCCTGTCCCTGATATCCCCTGGATCTTATTTCTGTATGCCTCCGTACAGTCCTTATTTTCCTGTACTGTCCAGAAACTCTTTTACAAGATTTACAACCCTTTCAATATCCTCTTTATAGATTTCTCCAATGTTTCCGATACGGAAAGTTTCCGCCTCTGTTACCTTACCCGGATAAATTGCATAACCTCTGTCTTTGATATAAGTATACATATCTGCAAATTTAAAATCATAATTCTCCGGATAAAAGAAGGTTGTAATAATCGGTCCCTGATGCTCTCCGTCAATATACGGGTGGATTCCAAGCTCTTTCATTCCTTTGATCAGAAGCTGATTGTTTTCTTTGTATCGTCTGCTGCGCGCCGGTATTCCTCCTTCCTCTTTCAGTTCCTTCAGAGCCTGGGCAAAGGCCAGAACCACATGTGTAGGAGATGTAAAGCGCCATTTACCGTCCACTTCCATGGTTTTCCACTGATCATAAAGGTCAAGAGAAAGACTTCTTGCTTTTCCTTTACTTTCTGTCAGAAGCTTTCTGTCTGCAATGATAAATGAAAATCCCGGCACGCCCTGAATACATTTATTTGCACTGCTGATGATAAAGTCGATTCCCCAGTCCTTTACCGGAATATCCACTCCTGCAAAGCTGCTCATAGCGTCCACAATAAAGACTTTTCCCATGCTCTTTACTACTTTTCCTACCGCTTCAATATTATTAAGGATACCGGAGGTTGTCTCACTGTGTACCATGGCAACATGGGTAATGGAAGGATCTTTTCCAGCATTTCCCGGATCACCTCTGCCTTTGGAACCTGATCATAATGTTCATTATAGATCACATAATCCATTCCTGCGTGCTCCGCAATATCTGCCATTCGTTCTCCGTATGCGCCGTTTGCCGCGATCAGAAGCTTGTCCTCTTTTCCGATCACACTTGTGAGAACAGATTCCACACCAAAGGTTCCGCTTCCCTGCATCAGCACTGCCGTATACTCTTCTTCTGATACGTGAGCCAGTTTCAGAAGCTCTTTTCTAATCTCCTGTGTGATCTGTTTATAATCGTCATCCCAGGTACAATGGTCGAACATCATCTCCCCTTTTACCAGTTATCTGTGGTTGTAAGAGGTCCCGGTGTAAGCAGTTTATAATTTTTCATTTTCAGTTCTCCTTTTATCTGTTGATCTGTGTTTATTTTTCACTGTCTGCCAAGATACAGACTTAGTGTAAGCTCTTTATTTTTTACATTCTTCAGACAGTTTCTGATGTTTTTCCAGAAGCTCTACTGTCAGTTTCTGATTAAATACCTCAGGATTGGCAGAAGCATTTTCAGGATCTGTTATCTCATCTTTATAGAGAGCATTGGGGTATGTTTCCTGAAGCTTCTCTCTCCCGTTCTCGATTATGCACTGTGCCATTTCCATGGCTGTTTTATCTCTTTTTCGATCCCTTATCCAACACTGCGACGGACTCTGTAAGGGAAAAATTTCCTTCCGCCGGATCTATATAATCTACAGGAAGTCCTGCCTTCTTGTCTGCCACTGCCTGATGCCGCAGGCCGAAGCCGATGGCAACCTCTCCTGCCCGGACTTTTTTCAGTGGTCCTGATCCGGAATCCTCAATATGAGGCCCTGCATTTTCATAAATCCGGGTGAGAAGCTCTTTTGCCTCGTTTTCTCCGTATGCGTCAATGAGTGCCTGCAAAAGCAGCCAGGCAGTAGATGAAGAAGAGACATCTGTAACAGAAATCATGTCCTTGTAAACAGGATCTGCCAGATCTTTAATGGATTCCGGCACAGGAAGTCCTGATGATTCCATTACTTTTGTATTTATGATAAGCGCTCCCTCCTGAGCTGTTACAGGAGCACAGTAAGAAGGAAACTCTTCTGTTGTATTCACCGGAAAGGCCAGATCTTTAAACATCTGATTCTGCTCCTGAGCGCTGTCAATATAAAAGGTACTCATTGTGATCAGATCGGCTTCCAGATTCTTTCCTTCTGCCAGAAGCTTGCCTCCCAGCTCTGATGTACCAAAAGTCTGCATGATATATTTTCCCCCGGTATCCATTTGCATCAAGCGATTCTTTCATGGCCTCAACCGCCTCGTCATCTCCATTGGAATAAATCACTACCAGGTCACTGTTGCGTCCGCCTGTTCCCAGAGAAACTGCGGAAATCACCAGAATCGCTGCCACAGCCACAGCTATGATCCTTTTTGCAGTTCGGATCCCCGACGAAACCAACTGAACAGTTTCCTGTCCTTTTTTTAATGAATATTCTGCAGTTTTTGACTTACGGGAAGCAAGGTATCCAAACAATGCCTTTGCTGCAATATTTGTAAAAAGAAGCAGCAGCGAAAGAACAAAAATTTCATTGTATTTATTGTAATACTGAAGCTGTTTGATCTTTGTTGTAATCACCATCGTGCGGGCTCCGGCAAGGAAAATCACTGCACTGATGGTTACCATTGCATTAATAAAGTAATAGCTGAACACCCGGATTATGGTTGAAATGGCGTTGGGTGTAACAACTCTCAGGATCGTTTTGATCCAGCTGTCGCCCATGAGCATGGCTGTAGTTTCCCAGGAGGCATTCATCTTTGCAAGAGATTCTTTCATCATCAGATACGGCGTTGAAAAGAAATGAATCATATTGCAGATCACCATGATCAAAAATGTATTCTGAATACCGGTACCGGAAAAAGCAGAACAGAAATGCAAGCCCCAGAACCATTCCCGGTATTGTGTTTGTTACCATTGCGATACCGTCAATAATCTGTTTTAAAACCTTCTGCTCACCTTGCTTCTTGCTGTAACCAGAGCGCTTCCATATACAAGCAGCGTTCCAAAAAGCTGCTGTATAAAAAGCCACATAAAGGGAATTCAGATACACATTCGAAAGCTCTTTATCCCGCAGCACATTCCGTATGTTTTCCAGTGTAAAATGAATCTCATAGGGCCATTCCTCCACAAAAGGAATTACAAAGATCACTGCAAAAACTGAAAGCACACAAATGCAGATCGCCACAGAAAGTATTCCAAAAACAACATCCCTTACAGGACTTTTTTCAGATCTTCCTGAGAGATTTTGTTATATCTGACATTGTATTTTTTCCAGATATTTCAAAAACTCCGATACTGATCACAGAAGGGATCAGCATAACCATTGCAACAACTGCGCCATTATTAAAATCCGGTACACTTCCAAGCATCTGATCATAAAGAACGCTTGCAATAACCTCAAATTCTCCTCCCACCGCTGCAGGAATACCAAAAGTCTGTAAAGCTCAGGAAAAACGCCTGAACAAAGGATGCTGCCAGAGTTCCCATCAGAGGACGCATCACAGTCATGACGGAAGGTGGCAAATGCCTTATCTCCCATAAGTCTGGACACTGTCATAAATTTTTTGGTCAATATATGCCATTGCATTTGACAGAAGTACAAAAGATACCGGAAGAGTATAAATTCACATAGCCGAGAAGCAGTCCCTTAAATCCATAAATGGAAAACAGCTGCTTTCCCAGAAGCTTTGTAAGAAGTCCTTCTCTTCCAAAGGAATAAATAATTGCAAATCCATAAGTAATGGTTGGCAGAAGCATGGGAAGCACTGCGGCAGCTTCAATGAGCTTCTTAAAGCATTTATTTACATTTGTATAATGAACGGTATAAGCCATCAGAAATGCAAGAAAAGTAGTGACCAGAGCGCTTGTTCCTGCAATCAGAAAGCTGTTTCCCATAGCTGTTATAAAGCCTCTGGAGCCAAAGACCTCTTTATAAAAAGCAGTTGTAATACCACTGTCTCCAAGAAAAGATTTCGCCAGAAGTCTTGCCACCGGAACCACAAGGAACGCTCCGAACAGCAGAGCTACTGCAAGAAAAATAAGCTTTGTTTCTTTATTTCTTCCGTTCATTTTTTTGCCTGCCCCTGCCATCAGGCCGAAACCTCCTGCTGGCTCAGCATGGTATTGGCAAACAGCATATAAATATTATTTCTTTTAATCTCAAGCTGATTAAGGATAAACTTTTTCACAAAAGGATTTTCCGGATGAGTAATGATTTCAGACGGCTTTCCATATTGGGAGATTCCGCCTTTCTCAAGGATCAGAACTTTATCGGAAATAGTAAGAGCCTCCTCCGGATCATGGGTAACAATAATCGTAGTCAGATTATAATCCTTTGCGATCGCCCTGATTTTATCTTTAATCGACTCTTTGATCACACCGTCAAGAGCGCTTAAAGGCTCGTCCAAAAGAAGGATTTTGGGCTTCATTACCATTGTTCTTGCAAGTGCGGTTCTCTGTTTCTGACCACCGGAAAGCTGATCGATTCTTTTGTTCAGATGCTCTTCCAGTCCAAGAAGTTCTATCAGCTCCTGAACCTCCTCTTCTGTAGAAATGCCCGGATTGTTCCTTAATCCATACGTAATATTTTCATATACATTAAGGTTCGGGAACAGGGCATAATCCTGAAAGACAATATTAAATCCCCGCTTTTCCATTGGAACGTCTGTAATATCCTGACCGTTAAAAACAATATGTCCTCCGTCTGCCTCAGCAATTCCCAGAATAAGATTTAATAAAGTTGTCTTTCCACATCCTGAAGGTCCTAATATAGAAATAATTTCTCCGTCTTCAATATTCAGATTGATATTTTCCAAGATTGTAACACCGTCATATACCTTTTTCAGATTCTCAAGTTTTAACATATTCTTCTCCTTCTCGGGACTGTTTTTCACCCGTTCTGCTATCGAACATTTACCTGTCTGTCCTGAAACACCGTCATTATAGCAACAGTATTACAGCCCTCTCAATCAAGAAAAAATAAAGACTTTGTTAAGCGCTTGTAAACTTAACAAAGTCTTTACACTGTCAAAATGTAGTAAACTTACAAAGAAGAATATGCCTTATCGCGGACCCCTCTGCTGCTTTTATCAAGAACTGTACAAAAACGGTCGTAATCGGAAACGATCAGGCCCATATAGATCATATCCACGATCATCATCTGTGCTGTTCTGGAAAAAATAGCGTCTCCGTAAAAAAGCTGCTGCTGACTGGTGCAGATTACCAGATCTGCGTATTTCGTAATCAGAGAATCCCTGAAATTTGTGATTACAATGGTAACTGCTCCGCTTTTTTTCGCCTCTTTCATGACCTCTACCGTATCTCTGGAATATCCGGAATAGGAAATCCCCACTGCCACATCCTGAGAAGTCAGATTTCCCGCACTGATCTTCTGATGATAATAATCATCGAAATGTCTGCAGGAAAGCCCAAGATACAAAAGCTTTGTCAAAAGATCAGACGCCACTGCATTTGAATTTTCCACACTGTAGATATCTATGATCCGGGCATTTTTCAATGCGCCGATCACCTTTTTAAACACCTCCGATGACAGATTTTTCCAGCGTTTCCTCCATCATCATCTGAGATGTCACTGCCACTTTTCCCGGAATATCCTCCAGACGATCCTTTCTGCTGAGGTTATACCCGTACATAGGATTTGCCCTGCTGTCCTCTTTCCTGCTTCCTGCAAGCTGTTCTACCACTGCATATCGGAATTCCTTATAGCCTTTAAATCCCAAAGCTTTGGTCATCCTTACAATCGTAGGCTGGCTGACTCCGCTGTTTGCGGCCAGCTTTTCCAGAGAAAGCTCCCGAACCTTATCCATATGCGCCAGCACATAATCTGCCGCCTGCTTTTCCGACGAACGCATATCCCCGTATTTTTCTTCTATTAAAATAGCGATCCTGTTTTTCATTTCACAACTCCTTGTAGAAATTCTACAGAAAATAACGCTTTTCGCAGAATTTTCCTTTTTATCATTTTATCAGACCTGAAATAAAGGTCTCTTACACGGAGTTGTTAAATCTTTGTAAAATTGCCGGATTTTTATTTCTTTCTGCCTTTATTCGTCAAAATTTACTTCAAAAACGCCCTCCGGCAGACGCATGGTAAGAATACCAAGATTAAAGTCCTGATCCATCACAGTGATGTGGTACTCAAAAATTGCGTCATCTTCAAATTTTGACAATAAAACATAGGAACCATTTTCCTTACCGTCAATCTGATCGCAGATATCCTCATAAACCGCTTCTCCAGAAATCGCTCTGGGATATCCGCAGCTTTTTATTTTTTCTTCTATTGCTTTATATAATTCTTCCATGTAACTTCCTCCTTATATGATCAGACATTTTTATTTTTCATAAGGACAGCGGTAGCGTGGCTTTCCAAGTGATTTTTTCCCATATTCAATAGATTTTGCAGGACACTGCGTAATACACGCCATACAGTGAGTGCATTTGTCTCCCCACTGAGGCCGTCCATTCACAAGCTGTATATTATTCAGCGGACAGACTTTTACACATTTCCCGCAGCCGGTACAGCAGTTATCCACATTAAATTTATTTGCATGCACAAACAGTGGATAAAACAGCAGATTTACGGGGCCGCTGCACACCGCACCAAGCATACTGACCGGTTCTTCTGTAAGAGGATCTCCTGCAAGTATCTGCTCTTCAACCTGCCGGATCTTCTGCTCCGCATCTGCAATGATATTTTTTGCCTCTTCCTCTGAAGGAACCCGGAACATGGCAAGATAATTTTCCGGCATCAGAATCCCCGCGCAGCCCATATAGGTAAAAACCTTATCCTCGCAAAGCTTTCTGGCATATTTTGCAGCATTTCCGATTCCGTCTCCACAGGTCATAACAAAATATGCTTTCATTCCTATGTCAAATTTCGACTTTCGAATCCAGGTTTCCACAATTTCCGGAATTCTCCATGCATAAGCAGGCACTACAAAAACTGCTGTTTCCGGCGTTTTTCCGGAGAAAATTTTTTTCTGTTTTATGGCTTCATTCAGAGAATACATTTCATCCCCTGTTTTCTCCTGGATCCTCTTTGCGATAAATCTGCTGTTTCCTGTTCCCGAAAAATAAAAAATCATCTGGACCTGCTCCTTTCTGTCCGTTCAGTTCCTCATGGAAAATTTTCTTTCATCCTCCACCAGAGGAAGCCCTTTTACATCCATTTGTTCTATGCTGATGTAGCGGTCATGAAACAGAGCCTGAAGGATCATGTCAATTGAAACCTCTTCTCCCTGAACCTGCGCCGTTACAGAGCCGTTACATTCATTCTGTACCCAGCCTGTTGCATTATATTTCTGTGCCAGATAATACATTTTGTATCGAAAGCCTACTCCCTGGACTCTTCCCCAAAACGAAAATCCCCTGCTGTCATTTTTGTCCCATAGCATCCTCTCCATATTCCTCAACATTTATTTTCTGAAAAGCTGATACACCACCAGCGCTCTCTCAGTTCCTTCCACAGCACTTTTT
>ENA-OPYU01000967-OPYU01000967.1-human-gut-metagenome-genome-assembly--contig:-NODE-967-length-10533-cov-2.792620_pt1 | contig 10533 bp, 12 predicted proteins | sample MGYA00242637_ERZ504482 | MGnify/ENA primary metagenome ERZ504482 (study PRJEB26092, sample SAMD00036237) | human gut metagenome | host: Homo sapiens | study: EMG produced TPA metagenomics assembly of...
ACGCGCTTTCCACGCTGGGCTACCAGACCGGGAGCCGCATCGACGGCATCTTTGGTGCCCGGACGGAGGAAGCGCTGAAAGGCTTCCAGCGGCGCACGAGCCTGCGTGTGGACGGTGTGTGCGGCTGCAACAGCTGGAAAAAAGATCAGCACCGCCGTCATCGGCGTGGGACGGACAAAAAATCGACGATCGATTGATAAACCCCTCTCAGTCTCGCTTCGCTCGCCAGCTCCCCCGTAAAGGGGGAAGCTCTTTTGCATCTGATGGTTTGCACTCATAAAGCTCGCCCTTCGGGAGAGCTGGCACGGCGTCAGCCGTGACTGAGAGGGTTTTCTTCCCGTGAAACATCCTTCGCTTCCCATCACCGAAAGTTGAAACTTTCTCCCGCATCTGCCCTTTTCCGTTGCGCGGTTTGGAAAAAATCGTGCTAAAATTAGCTCTATTATTAAAAGTGGTTCATGTTGAAAACAAGAGGATTTGAGGGGTATTGTATCATGGAATTTTTGCCAAACGACTGGACTTGTTCGGCGACGAGATCTTCGCCGCACTGAACGAACGCAAGGTAGCTCTGGAAGCACAGGGCCGTACCATTTATAATCTGAGCGTCGGCACGCCGGACTTCGCGCCTGCCGAGCACATCCGCAAGGCCATGATGGATGCCGCTGCCGACCCGCAGAACTGGAAGTACAGCCTGCGCGACCTGCCTGAGCTGCTGGATGCTGTGTGCGGCTACTACAAGCGCCGCTTCGGCGTAGAGATCACGCCGGATCAGGTGGCCAGCTGTGCGGGCAGTCAGGAGGGCGTGGGCCACATTGGTATGGTGCTGTGCGACGAGGGCGACACCGTGCTGCTGCCCACTCCCTGCTACCCGGTGTTCATTGCGGGCAGTCTGCTGGGCGGCGCAAAGCCGTGGTATTACCCGCTGACCAAGGAGCACGGCTTCCTGCCTTATGTGAAGGACATCCCGGAGGATGTGGCCCGCAAGGCAAAGTATATGATCGTCTCCCTGCCCGCAAACCCGGTGGGCAGCGTCGGCTCCCCGGAGCTGTACGCTGAGCTGGTGGCCTTTGCCCAAAAAGGTATGACATTCTCATCATCCACGACAACGCCTACAGCGACATCATCTTTGATGGTGCCGTGGGCAACAGCTTCTTCAATACGCCGGGTGCTATGGATGTGGGCGTGGAGTTCTTCAGCCTGTCCAAAAGCTTCAACGTCACCGGTGCACGCATCAGCTTCCTTGTGGGCCGCAGGGACGTGGTAGCCGCCTTTAAAAATGCTGCGCGGTCAGATCGATTTCGGCATGTTCCTGCCGGTGCAGAAAGCGGCCATCGCCGCCCTGACCGGCCCGCTGGACATGGTAAAAAGCGCAGTGCGGCCTGTACCAGCAGCGCCGCGACGCTCTGTGCGGCGGCCTGCGTTCCATTGGCTGGAATGTGCCGGACAGTCACGGCAGCATGTTCGTGTGGGCACCCATCCCGGCAAAGTACGCAAAGAGCATGGACTTCTGTCTTGACCTTGTGGAAAAGAGCGGTGTGCTGTGCACGCCGGGTTCCAGCTTTGGCCCGCTGGGCGAAGGCTACGTACGCTTTGCCCTCACCCTGCCGCCGGAGCGCATTGCCGAGGCGGTGCAGTCCATCAAGGCAAGCGGTATCCTGAACTAAAAAAACGGGAACGTCCATGCGGCGTTCCGATTTTTTTTATGCGTTCACAATATTCTCTCCCGCGCCATCCAGCCATGTGCGCAGGTTGTTGGCAGTAATATCCATCAGCCGCTGCAGGGCTTCGTTGGTGGCCCACGCGATGTGCGGTGTCAGCAGGGCATTCGGCAGGCCGCGCAAAGGGCTTGCCTGCGGCAGCGGTTCAGTGCCAAAAGCATCGGCACCGTAAAAGCCAAGCTTCCCGTTTTTCAGCGCATCGGCCACGGCCTGCTCGTCCACCAGTGCACCGCGCGCAGTATTCAGCAAGATCATGCCGGGCTTTGCCTTTGCAAGGGTGGCCGCGTTGATCAGCCCCCGTGTTGCAGGTGTTGCCGGGCAGTGCAGGCTGAGCACATCGCTGCGGGCAAGCAGGGTGTCAAGATCCACGAACTCCACACCGTCGGCTTCGTACTCCGGCCGAACGGTGCGGGTGCACACCAACACCTCCATGCCAAAGGCCTTGGCAATGCGGGCGGTCTGCCGGCCAATGCTGCCGTAGCCATAGATGCCAAAGGTCTTGCCCAGCAGTTCCACCTGCGGCAGCAGACCGTAGGCCGCAGGCTCCTCGGTGCGCCAATGGCCGTCCTGCACAAGGCGATGGTAACGGTCGGCGCACTGGCAGATGGCCAGCAGCAGGCTGAAGGTCATCTGTGCCACACTGTAAGTAGAATAGCCCGGCACGTTGGCTACCGGCACGCCATGGCGGCGGCAGGCCTTCAGATCAAGGTTATCCGTGCCGGTGGCAATGATGCCCACCACCTGAGCTTCGGGCACTGGGGCCAGAACGGCTTCGTCGATGCGACACTTATTCAGGAACACGATCTCCGCATCCCCGATGCGCGGCACCACCTCTTCCTGCGCGGTGCGCCCATAGCGGGTGATGTCCGGCACAAGCGCCTTCACACCCGACCAGTCCAGATCTCCCTGCTGTATGGCATAATCTTCCAGAATCACTGCTTTCATTTCAACTTCCTCACTTTCACATCATACGGGATACAGTGCCAGCACGGTGCCCTGCGGGCTTTCGCGGCTTTCCAGCGCGGCATAGCCTCGAGCCAGCAGGATGGCAATGTGCACCCGGTCGGCCAGCGGGAGCCATACCGGCGGCACATTCTGCGCAAGGCACCCGGCCTGCAGCAGGAAACACGGTGCCAGACTGTCCAGCGGACGGATAGCCCGCAAAGCAAACCCCTGACGCAGATACAGCGGGATCAGCTCTTCTGCCGCACATTCCACCACGGCCCACCGTGCCCGCTGCCGGGCAAGAAACTCCTGCCGGGCAGCAGCCGCAGCCAGCAGCGGTGCAAGGGTCTCGGCGGCATGGCCGTCCGGCCCGGCTGCCGGGGTCGAAAAAATATCCGCCTGACGTGCGGTTCCAGCCCAGAAAGCGGCGCAGCGCAGCCGCCGCTGCCACATCGGCATCCATGGGCAGCAGGATGCACCCGGCTCCCGGCACACCGCGTGTACTGTACACGCCCCACACCTCACCTACCGTCAGCATCCGCAGCACCTCGCTGCGCGGACGGTACACACTGCTCACTTCGCTCTGCGCCAGCCGGCAGAATTCCTCCGCCGAAAGCCGCCTTACCTGCCGCGTGCGCGGCGGGTCACAAACCTGGATCATTTGGTTTCCCCCATTCTTTTTCAGTATGCATCCAGCATACCGGACCGGGGGCGAGAATCGGCGCGAAACAGGGCCGCTCTTTTTGTTTTACAGATCCAGCGTTACATCCTCGCTCAGCACCTGACCAATGGGCTTTGCAATGCACAGGTCGGCTTCCGCATCTGCCCCGGTGGGCTGCATATTGATGACCACCAGATGGTCGCCCCGGAAGTACCGGATCAGTCCTGCCGCCGGGTACACCACAAGGCTTGTGCCGCCGATGATCAGGGTATCCGCATGGCGGATGGCGTTCACCGCGCCGGACAGCACCTCCTCGTCCAGCCCTTCTTCATACAGCACCACATCCGGCTTGACGATGCCGCCGCACTCGGTGCAGCGGGGCACACCGGTGCTGTTGGCAATGAAATCCACATTGTAGAACTTACCGCAGCGGGTGCAGTAGTTGCGCAGGGTGCTGCCGTGCAGCTCGTACACCGTGCGGCTGCCCGCCGCCTGATGCAGGCCGTCGATGTTCTGGGTGACGACCGCTTTCAGCCTGCCCTCCCGTTCCAGCTTTGCCAGCCGCAGGTGGGCCGCGTTGGGCTTTGCCCCCTTCACGATGAGCTTATCGCGGTAAAAACGGTAAAACTCCTCCGGGTTCTCCTCCCAGAAAGTGTGACTCAGGATGGTTTCCGGCGGGTAGGCGTACTTCTGATGATAAAGTCCGTCCACACTGCGGAAGTCCGGGATACCGCTCTCGGTGGAAACGCCCGCCCCGCCAAAGAACACGATGCTGCTGCTTTTGGCAATGATCTCTTCCAATGCCTGTACCATAACAAAAAACGCCCCTTTCGCCGGATGTACATTTGTGTTAAGATAGCTTCAGTATAACACAAACTCACAGGAAAGGAAGCGCAACTTTTGAACGTCTGGTATGTGAACAGCATTCTGGGAACCTTCCGGCTGGAAGAGGAAAACGATGCCATCTGCGGGCTGACCCTCTGCCCGGACGGCGTACCGGAACTGGAACCGCTGCCCCGCAAGGTGTGCGAGACACCGCTTTTACAGGAAGCCGAGGAGCAGCTGAACGAATATTTTGCCGGGGCGCGCAGGGAGTTTGATCTGCCGCTGGCCCCCAAGGGCACCCCCTTCCAGAAGGCCGTCTGGGCCGAGATGAACAAGATCCCCTACGGTGAGACCCGCACCTACGGCCAGCTGGCCGCCGCTGTTGGCAAACCCAAGGCCAGCCGTGCCGTGGGCGGTGCCTGCCACTGCAACCCCATCGCCATCCTTCAGCCCTGCCACCGGGTGGTGGGCAGCACCGGCAAGCTCACCGGCTACGCCTATGGCGTGGAGATGAAGCAATATTTGCTGGAGTTGGAACAGCAGGAGTAATTTTATGATCGGAATGCCCTCCGCGTTCGCTCTGGGCATTTTCAGCGGAAAATTTATTTTATATTTGTGTTTCAGAAAAGCCTGCGGGCTTTTCTGAAACACTTTTTCACCGTAGGGTCGCTGTGGGAAACTGCATCATACACAAAAGAGCCATTGCACATCCATTTTGTGCAACGGCTCTTTATTTTTCACTCCGTTTTACTGTGCACTGTAAATGCTGCCCATCGTCCAGGAATTATCCGCGCTGTACTTGGCGTGGTTGCGCAGGTAGGTGACCCATGCGCCGTAGCCGTTGCCTGCAGAGAGATGCACGCCATCCGGCGCTGCAAGCATCTCCTTCAGGTTGCCCTCGCCGTCGGCAAGGGTCTCCCACAGGTCAAGGTAAACGCATCCCTTGCTGGCGGCCAGCTGAGCCAGCTGCTCGTTCACACCGCGCAGCACATCCGATGCAAGGCCGGGCTTTTCGGCAGCTGCCGAGGGTCGCACCGGCGGGATAGACTGCACGTAGATCACGCAGTCCTCGCCCAAAGCCTCGCGCAGCATATCCAGCATCTGGCCATAGTAGGCAAGGAAGCGATCCGAAGCGCCCAGCGTGGTGAGGGTGTTAGTGCCCAGCAGGATATACAGCTTCTTGGGCCGGGCAGCGGCCAGCACATCCAGCGCTACCTCCTGCCCGCGGGTGGGGCTTTTGACTGCGCTGCGGTTCACAATGGCATCCGGGCCAACGCCGGTATAGCCGCAGATGAGTGCCCCGTCCAGATTGATCTGGTAATCCGAGAAGCCCACCGTCAGACTGTCGCCCAGAAAGGCTGCGTCCGCAAAGTAGCTCAGGTCCACCTGCCCGCAGCTGGGCTGGCGGATGACGCTGGCATCATAGGCTTTGACGGTATAGGCCCCAGCGCTCTGCTTTGCAGGGCCAAAGTTCTCCAGTGTGACGGCCTGCCCACCGGTGCTGCCATCCTGTGCAGCACTGCTGCTGTCCGCTTCGCCCTGCATGGGCAGCGGTGCCAGAATGTTCTCGGCAATGCCGCTGGCGTTGGTGGACGGGGTATCGTCCGCGCCCTCTGCGCCCTTTTCCAGAATGGCCGTGATGGCGTAGGATACCAGCAAAATGGCGACCACTGCGCCCAGAAAGCGCAGCTTGCCGCTGACTGTACCGCGCCGTGCCCGGCGCGGCGCAGAATGATACTCGTGTGAAATGCCCATGGTTTTTCCAGCTTTCTCCATTTTTGCCCGCACATGAAGGGGGTTTTTATCCGCCCGGGGCTGTGCGTTTTTTATTTTATCATAATTTTTTTCGCCTGTGCAACCAATTAGGTCTTGCATACAACAGGCAAAACAGGTACAATAAGGATGTGGTAATTTTGCACAATTTTACAAAAGGGTGTGCACATGCCGCAAATCTTTTTGTATCACTTGCAGCATCCGGTTTGTTTGCCGCACGTCTGCGGGCAGTGCAGGGCCTTTAGACCAAACCCCACTCTGGCGGCGCGGAAGCCGGAACCTGCAGCGATGTACAAAATGATAAGAATGAAATTTGCAAAAGGAGGTACTCATGGCCAAGAATGTGATCATTGGTCAGAGCGGCGGCCCTACCGCCGTGATCAACTCCAGTCTGGCAGGCGTGTACAAAGCCGCCTGCAGCCTGGGTGCAGACAAGGTGTACGGCATGAAATACGGCATCGAAGGTCTGCTCAAGGAAGAAATGCTGGAGCTGAACGTCCTGCTGGACGACCGCATGAGCATTGAACTGCTCAAGCGCACACCTTCCAGCTACCTTGGCAGCTGCCGTTACAAGCTGCCGGACCCGGATGTGGACTCCGCACCCTTCATCAAACTGTTCACCCTGTTTGACAAGTACGACATCTGCGCGGTGTTCTACATTGGCGGTAACGACTCCATGGACACCATCGCAAAGCTTTCCCGCTACGGTGAGCGCGTGGGCAGCAGCGTGCGGTTCATCGGTGTGCCCAAAACCATCGACAACGACCTGTGCCTGACCGACCACACCCCCGGCTACGGCTCTGCCGCCAAGTACATTGCCACTACTTTTAAAGGAAGTCATCCGGGATTCCTCCGTGTATGACATCCGCAGCGTGACCGTGGCCGAGATCATGGGCCGACATGCGGGCTGGCTTGCCGGTGCGGCCTGCCTTGCGGGCGGCGACGACTGCGAAGGCCCGGATCTGATCCTGCTGCCGGAGGTGCCCTTCGATCAGGACAAGTTCCTTGCCAAGGTGGACGAGCTGCAGCGCCGCAAGTCCAATGTGATCATTGCGGCCAGCGAGGGCGTAAAGACCGCCGACGGCACCTATCTGTGCGATCTGGTGTCCACCGCAGGCCAGCTGGATGCCCTTTGGCCACAAGGCCGTGCTCAGCGGCACCAGCCGTTATCTCTCCGACCTCATCCACGACAAGCTGAACTGCAAGAGCCGTGCCATCGAGTTTTCCACCCTGCAGCGCTGCGCCAGCCATCTGGCCAGCCGCACGGATGTGAACGAAGCCTACGCTGTGGGCGGTGCCGCAGCAGCAGCCGCCTTTGCGGGCGAGACCGGCCGCATGATCGCGCTCAAGCGCATTTCCGCTTATCCCTACCAGTGCATCACCGAGTCGGTGGATGTGCAGCAGGTGGCAAACCTTGAAAAGAAGGTGCCGCTGGACTGGATCAGCCCCGACGGGATGCAGGTGACTGCTGCCTTTGAGGAGTACGCCCGCCCGCTGATCCTGGACGAGGTAACCCCCGTCTATGTCAACGGCACCCCGCGCCACATCCGTCTGTAATCCCTTTTCCCGCGTCTGTTTTCGTGCATCCTGCACGTAATATTATATTGCCGAAACAGAAAAACAAAAAAGGAGAAATCATCATGGGTAAAAATGCAATCGTTGGTCAGTCTGGCGGTCCTACTTCCGTCATCAATGCAAGCCTTGCAGGCGTCTTTGAGAGCTGCAAGAACCGCGGCGCAGAGATCGTTTACGGTATGTGCAATGGCGTTGCCGGTTTGCTGGAGGAGCGGGTGGTGGATCTTTCCACCGTGCTGACGGACGATCTGGACATCGAGCTGCTCAAGCGCACCCCGTCCAGCTTCCTCGGCAGCTGCCGCTACAAGCTGCCGGACTGGCATGAGGACGAGACCGTCTACAAAAAGCTGTTCGCCATTCTGGAAAAGCTGAACATCGGCTACTTCTTCTACATCGGCGGCAACGACTCCATGGACACCATCGGCAAGCTGGCCGAGTACGGCGAGCGCATCCAGAGCGACATCCGCTTTATGGGTGTGCCCAAGACCATCGACAACGACCTGATGGTCACCGACCACACCCCCGGCTACGGCTCTGCTGCCAAGTACATCGGCGTGGTGATGAAGGAGATCATCCGCGATGCCACCGTGTACGGCACCAAGTACGTCACCGTGGTGGAGATCATGGGCCGCAACGCCGGCTGGCTGACCGCTGCCGCCGCTCTGGCAAAGAGTGACGACTGCGAGGGTGTGGACATGATCTGCCTGCCCGAAGTGCCCTTCAATGTGGAACACTTCATTGAAAAGGTGCGCGTGATGCAAGAGAAGAAGCCCAGCATCGTAATTGCCGTTTCCGAAGGCGTGAAGCTGGAGGATGGCCGCTACGTCTGTGAGCTGGCCGACGATGTGCACGCAGTGGACGCCTTTGGCCACAAGGCCCTGACCGGCACCGCCCGGTATCTGGCCAACGTGGTGGCCCGCAATCTGGACACCAAGACCCGCTGCATCGAGCTTTCCACCCTGCAGCGCTGCGCAGGCCATCTGACCAGCCGCACCGACATCACCGAAGCCTATCAGGTGGGCGGTGCTGCCGCCAAGGCGGCCTTTGAGGGCGTTACCGGCCAGATGGTGGCCCTGAAGCGCATCTCCAACAGCCCGTACCAGTGCACCACTGAGCTGCACCCCATCAGCGAAGTTGCAAACCTCGAAAAGAAGGTGCCGCTGAGCTGGATGAACGCCAACCACACCCAGATGACCGATGAGTTTCTGGCTTATGCCCGCCCGCTGATCCAGGCCGAGCTGACCCCGCTGTACATTGCCGGTCTGCCCCACCACATCTACATGAAGAATCAGAAGTGATCTCTCCTGCATTGATTTTTCTCAAGGCATGATGAAAGCCCGTCCGAGTTTTACGCCGGACGGGCTTTTTGCATTTCGGTATTTTCCGCTTTAGAACATCAGACGCTGCGCCGACTTTTGGGTGCGCCGCCTGCGATCTCCTCTGCCGTCAGAGGCTTTGCCTCCACCGGGGCATTCAGGCGCTCCTTGGCCACTGCCAGCATCAGCTTGATGCGGTTCTCCTGATTGACCTTGGTGGCGCTGGGGTCGTAATCGATGGGGGTGATGTTGGCGCTGGGGTACATCGCGCGGATCTTGTTTACCATGCCCTTGCCCCACGATGTGGTTGGGCAGGCAGCCGAAGGGGCTGGGGCACACACGATGTTGCCGTAGCCGCCCTGCACCAGCTCGATCATCTCCGCAGTCAGCAGCCAGCCCTCGCCCATCTTGGCACCCAGCGAAATGATGCCCTTGGGCTTTTCCACCAGCTCCTTGAAGGGGCCGGGGGCGTAGAAGCCTGCGTCGGCCTCAGCCTTGAGCATGGCGCGCTCGATGCCGTCCAGCCAGTTCAGGAACTGGTCAATGCCGATCTTCACCGCCAGCTTGCCGCCGTACAGGACGTGATCCTCGCCCATGTTGAAGGCACAGTACTGCACAAAGCCCATCAGGCCTGGGAAGTTCACCTCGCAGTCCTGACTTTCGAGGAACTTCTGCAGGTCGTTGTTGCCCAGCGGGCTGTACTTGACGTAAATTTCGCCAACCACGCCCACCTTGACCTTGGGCACCCGGGTAACGGGGATGGCAGCAAAGTCCTTTGCGATGAGGGGGAAGGTGTGCTTCATCTCCTTGGAGGTGTAGCCCTTGCCTGCCAGCAGCACGCGGCCCAAGCGTTCCACCCACAGGTCTACCATCTTATCGGCAGCCCCCTTCTCGTTCTCGTAAGGTGCAACCTGATTGCGCAAAGCGCACAGCATATCGCCGTAGAAGATGCAGGCCAGCGCACGGCGGGCCAGCGGCAGGGTCATCTGGAAGCCGCTGTCCTTTTCCAGACCCGAGAAGTTCAGGCTGGCCACCGGGATCTGCGGATAGCCCGCCTTGACCAGTGCCTTGCGCAGCAGATGAATGTAGTTGGAGGCGCGGCAGCCGCCGCCGGTCTGGGTGATGAGCAGGGCGGTGTGGTCCAGATCATACTTGCCGCTGTTCAGTGCGTCCAGAAACTGACCGATGACCAGCAGGGCCGGATAGCAGGTGTCGTTGTGGACGTATTTCAGGCCCAGCTGTGCCACGGCACTGCCGCAGTTGCCCAGGATCTCGCACTTGTAGCCGTCGTAACGCAGGGCGTACTCCAGCAGGCGGAACTGGGTAATGGCCATATTGGGGATGAGGATGGTGTGGGTCTTCTTCATCTCCGGAGTAAATTTGGGATAATTGTATTCCATAGGTTCCTCCTATGTTGCTTTCTTAAAAAAGCTTTTTTGGCTCTATCTCTATTTTTATTCTGCCTTTTCTGCGGCCACCTCGTCGCGCTCATCCAGAGCGGCGAACAGACTGCGCAGGCGGATATTCACGGCACCCAGATTGGTGATCTCGTCGATCTTGAGCTGGGTGTAGAGCTTGCCGCCCTCCTGCAGAATTTCGCGGGTCTCGTCGGTGGTGATGGCATCCACGCCGCAGCCGAAGGACACCAGCTGCACCAGATCCATATCCTTCTGGGTGGTGCAGTACTTGGCGGCGGCATACAGGCGGCTGTGGTAGGTCC
>ENA-OPYU01000968-OPYU01000968.1-human-gut-metagenome-genome-assembly--contig:-NODE-968-length-10530-cov-2.346631_pt1 | contig 10530 bp, 11 predicted proteins | sample MGYA00242637_ERZ504482 | MGnify/ENA primary metagenome ERZ504482 (study PRJEB26092, sample SAMD00036237) | human gut metagenome | host: Homo sapiens | study: EMG produced TPA metagenomics assembly of...
CACCCAAAAAGTGTAGAAGATTTGGCGGGAATGTAATTTTAATTCTGTGGGACAATGAAATTCTCCGCTGCTCTTGAATATGCCCCCCCGAATAATCATGGTAAAGTGGATGATGCAATTTTGCAGAGAGTGACAGAGTTTGGGCAAAATGTAAAGGATACTTTTAAATCCAATTTGGCAGCTCATGGAATAGCGCAGGCTACAGAAGTGAGGGGCAATGATGTGGCGTATTCTCCGGAAAATGTATTGGATGGAAAAGATGAGACGTACTGGACGGTGAATGATGGAACTAAATCAGGACAGCTTGTGGTAGACTTGGGGGAAACAAAGACATTCGATGTTGTGTCAATTGAAGAAGCCATTCAATTTGGACAAAGAATCAAAGAGTTTAAAGTAGAATATAGCAATGATGGCGGAGAGTGGAAAGTCTTTGATCAGGGAACGACAATTGGTGCGAAGAGATTGTGTAGAGAAGGCGCTGTTAAAGCGGATAAACTTCGCATTACTGTGGCAACAAGCAAGGATGTGCCGATTCTTTCGGAAGTGGGAGTTTATAAAGCAACAGCTGATTTTGAATCACCATCGGCGGCACCGGAAGGAATGCAGGTAATCGATGAGAGAGATGAAGCGTTTAAGTTTAGCAATGGCTGGACCCAAGAGAATGGCTCACAGTATTTGAATGGTACTAATGCGTGGGCGAAACCAGGTTCTTCATTTGAAGTAGATTTTACAGGTTCAAAAATTTATCTTGTGGGGACGTTAGATTCTGGGCATGGAAAAGCGACAGTTACAGTAGATGGAAAAAAAGACTGAGATTGATACGAATGCATCAAAACGGTCTGTTGGTCAGATTATTTTTGCTTCAGATGATTTAAAGGACGGAGAACATACACTGAAACTGGAAGTTACTAATAATGATAATAAAGCGATTGGAATCGAGGGAGCTTATGTCATTAACAATGATGGTCTTGGAATGATAGGGATTGAAAAGTCCGAATATACTATGAAAGAAGATTCTGAGATGAAGATAAAGTTGGTTCGTGTTGGTGGAAGTGAAGGTGAGGCAACTGTGACTGTATCTCCGAATCCAGGAACTGCAATTCAGGATGATTTTGATACAGAGGGAACGACGACAGTGACATTTGCTGCTGGAGAGACGGAAAAAGAAGTTGTTGTAATTACAAGACGTAATACGAAGGATACTGGCGATCAGTATTTTACAGAAGAATTAAGTTCAAAAAATGAGAATTTAATTCTTGGATTTAATTCTAAAGCAAAGGTTACAATTTTGGATCAGGAGAGACAGCCGGCAGATACGACAACGGAAAAACTTTCCAAAGATATGTATCAGTCAGTGACAGCTACATCTGAAGAAAAAGGACAGATGCACATCAGCAAGGTATTGAAAAATGCATTTGATGAAAAGTTTGAATACTTTTTGGCATGCACAGTGGGAGAAGCAGGAAAATTAAAAAATCCATCCAAATGGAATCAGTGTAGAGATGACATTAAAAGAAGCGAAAGAGATTGCGAAGCTGACATATATCCCTAAAGCCGGAAATACAGGTACGATTGGAGATTATATTATTGAGGCTGCGACGGGAAGCAACGAGGATGGAAGCACAACATGGAAAGAAGTTGGAAGTGGAACATTTAAACTTCAAGGGGATGAAACGACTGCACAGGAAGCAGTATTTAAAGAGATTGTAAAAATCGAATAAATTCGCTTTACAGCAAAATCAATGGCAGGAGGAGATCATCCAACAGCTAGAGAAATTGCGCTTTATGAGAAAGCAGAACCTGTGATGATTACAGTTACGACAAAGGCTGGAGAGCATGGAACAATTAAACCGGTAACTGGAGAGTTGGAAGTTGACGGAACAATGAAAGTACAGTCTGGAAAGCTAAAAATCATTTGCGATAAAACCGGATACAGGATATTCTGTTTTGGATGTGAAAGTTAATGGAGAATCGGTAGGAGCGGTGAACCGATATACGGTAGAATCTACGACAGATGTGACAATTGAAGCTACGTTTAAAGGGTGCGAACATGAAAAGACAGAAGTGCAAGGGGCAAAAGAAGCGACTTGTACAGAACCTGGAGCTACAGGAAAAGAAGTATGTCTAGAATGTGGCATAACAGTAAAAGAAAGTGAAGTGATTCCAGCATTAGGACATAAATTTGGAGACTGGGAAACTGTCAAAGAGGCAACAGAGACAGAGGAAGGTTTAGCGAAGAGAGTGTGTGGTGCGTGCGGTTATGAAGAAGAAAAGATCCTTGGAAAAAATTGTCTGATGGAGTTGATAAATCTAAACTTGAAAAATATTATGATGAGTGTATCGGATATTATAAAGAAGCAAATTATACAACAGACAGTTGGAGAGTATATGAAACAGCTTTAAAAGAAGCGAAAAATATTTTAGACAGGGAAGACGCGACACAGGAAGATGTAGATGCTGCAATTGATAAATTGTCAGATGCGGCAGATAAATTGGTGAAAAAGTCTGTAGATAGTAAAGAGCCATCTTTTGAAGAAAATGACAAACAGAATGGAAAAACTCCTGTTACAGGGGATTCGACAAGTATAATGTTATGGCTTGCAACAGCGGCGTCATCAGCAGCGATTCTGAAAAGAAAGAAAAAATAAAGTATAAGTAGTTAGAAATGTTAATATGAAACGATAAAACTTTATTTTTTAAGAAAGATTTAGGAGAAGTTTTGGCAAATTAGTAGAAAGGATTGTAATTCTTTGAGAAGTTCTCTATAATGGCAGCAAGGAGGAAGGATGATGGATCAGATAGACAGAGAGATCATGAATATGCTGCAGAAGAATGCGAGAATACCACTGAAGGCAATCGCACAGGAAGTACACTTGTCTATTCCTGCAGTTTCAGCGCGGGTAGAGCGATTGGAGCGGGAGAATGTCATCTGTGGATATACAATGATCGCAGATCCGGTGAAGATGGGATACCATATTACTGCATTTATCAATATGGAGTTAAAACCGGAACAAAAGGATGGATTTTGCAAATTTATCCGGGGGGTTCGGAATGTGGCAGAGTGCAATCATATTACAGGAGCCTACTCTATGTTGATCAAAGTATTGTTCCCAAGTACCATGGAATTAGATCGGTTTGTTGGAACGCTTCAGAAATATGGAAAGACACAGACACAGATCGTATTTTCTTCGATTGTAAGTGCAAGGAGTATAGGTCCGCTTGAGCAGGAGGAGTCGAAGTAAAAAAGGATAGTCTTCAGAAGGAATAGAAAAGATAAGAATAAGAATAAGAATATATAAGGCGTCTGTAATAGAAGAGGCAGTTACAAAATGGAAAAAATCATTTTGTAACTGCCTTTTTCAGAAATATCTGGTTCTATTTTCCGCAAATACTGCATCCAAGCGCACATCCGGTTGGTGTTCCGGCGCATCCGCCCATAGCTGTTTCCCGCAGTTCGAATGGAAGACTTTGACCGACACGGTGCATAGCTTCTGCCATTTCGTCAAATGGAATCGGATGTTTCACACCACTTAATGCGAGCTCTGCACAGGTGATCGCATTTGCGACACCGATCGCATTCCGGCTTTGGCATGGGGATTCTACAAGACCTGCAATTGGGTCGCAGACGAGTCCGAGTAGATTGGAAAGTGCAAAGCTTGCAGCGTGAAGACACATCTCAGGAGTTCCCCCCATGATTTCAACGACAGCGCTGGCAGCCATTGCAGAGGCCGCGCCTACTTCTGCCTGACATCCGGCTTCCGCACCGGAGACAGAGGCATTTCGCATTAAGATATAACCAATCGCGCTTGCATTTAGAAGACCGTCGTAAATGCTGTTATCCGGAAGGGCATGTACTTCCTCCAGAGCGAGCAGGACACCCGGCAACACGCCTGAAGAACCGGCAGTTGGTGCTGCAACGATCAGTCCCATGGAAGCATTGACTTCAAGAACAGCCATACTGTAAGCAATTGCCTTTGATAGCATAGAACCACATACACTGTTTGGGGAGGAGGAATGATCTGCTACTTTCTTCGCTTCTCCGCCGAGGAGACCGCCGATGGAACGGACTGGTTCTTTTAAAGGCTTATGAACGGAATCTTTCATGATGGCAAGCACCGTCTCCAGTTTTACCTGAATTTCTTCGGCAGAGAGACTGCCCATAGTAATCTCGCGCTGCTTCATGGCAGAAGAGATTGATATCTTTTCTTTTTGACATAAATCTAATAAATCTTGTCCTGAATAAAAATCCATAATGTCTCCTCCTACATCTGAATGAGCATCAGATCAGATACATGCTCATGTGTTTTGATTTTCTCTAATACAGACGATGGAATCGTCTCATCGGATTCTACAACGGTAAATGCATTGGCGCCTTTGTCCTCGCGGAAGAGACGCATAAATGCGATATTTACATTTTCTTCGCTCAGACACTGGGTAATGTGGGCTACTACGCCAGGTTTGTCTGTCTGACTGACGATGAGGGTGCTGTATTCTCCCGTGAACTCTACATCGATCTGGTTGATCCGGACAATTTTCATCTTGCCCCCTCCGATCGATTCGCCGCGGATCGATAAGGTATGCCCGGTCACGCCTATAAGATCAATGTCGGCAGTGTTTGGGTGATTCGTCATCGTTTTCTCATCAATGATATATTCGTACTCCACACCTCGCTCAGTTGCAATGGAAAACGCATCACGGATCCGTTCATCATCGGTAGAAAAAACCGAGAATTCCCCCCAGCAGCGCACGGTCAGTTCCATGTCCGTGGTAAGTTTTGGCGAAAGAGCCATAAAGGGTGAACGTTACTTTTTTCACTTCTTCCGGAAACATTTTTCTTGCGAGAAGTGCAATCGATACGGCGCCAGCCGTGTGTGAACTGGAAGGACCGATCATGTTAGGGCCGATCACATCAAATATACTTAAAAAGTTCATAAACTATCCTCCTGAGAGATTTTTTGCATAACTACTTATAGTATAGCATAAAAGGAGCAGGAAAATAAAGAACCGGGAGCAGAATTTGTTGAGAGATTGCGAGGAACCGTTTCAAGGATAGAAAAGAGGGTCAGATTCCAAAAGTGCAAAAAAAGAGTGAAAAAATCGTCGGATAGCACAAAAAGGATATGGCAAAATAACCAAAATAGGATGGATAAAACTATGGAGAATATACAAAAAGACGAAGCGGAAGGGGAAATTGATTGACAGTATCATCACATGTATATAGAATGTAAATATGTTTATAGAGTCGGATGATAAATTCGAGAGAGACTACACGGGAAACCGATGTGGCGCCGAAGGGGAAAGGAGTACCAAAGCTCTCAGGCAAAAGGATTGAATTTGGACGAGCTCTCTGGAGAACGCGAGTATGCGTACCGAAGAAGAAACTTATCAAATACGGAAGTTAAGAATGATAATTGAAGTAAAACATAAGGAAACTTTCAGGTTCGAGGACAGAGATGAACAAAAGTATAGGCGTGCTTTGTTTGTCTGTGTCTTTTTTTGTTCGCATTTTCCGGGAACAGGAACTGCAAAAGAAAGAGGAGGCAAAAGAATGGCAGTAATATCAGGGTTAGGGTTGTTGTTAGTCACACTGGCGGCATTTTCGCTGTTTAGTATGAAGGCACCGAAAGGATCAGAGGCGATGTCCGGGATGGCAAGTGCAGCGGTGGCTACATTTCTTGTGGAGGCAGTACACAGATATATTTCGGGTGACTTACTGGGAGTCAGCTTTCTAGGTGAAGTAGGAAGTACAGCCGGAAGCTTGGGTGGAGTTGCAGCAGCGATCATGGTGCCGATCATGATGGGAGTAAATCCGGTATACGCAGTTGTTGCGGGGGCAGCGCTGGGAGGATATGGAATTTTACGGATTTGATTGCAGGATATGTAGTTGGATTTGTTGCACCGCTTCTTGAGAAATATTTACCGACAGGGCTGGATGTGATTGTCGGAGCGCTCTGTGTGGCACCGCTGGCAAGAGGAATTGCATATATTTCCGATCCAGTTGTAAATGCAGCGATGGAACACATCGGATCTATGATCACAGCAGCGACAGATCAGTCACCAGTATTGATGGGATTTATGCTCGGAGGCTTGATGAAAATGATCTGTACCTCACCGCTTAGTTCTATGGCGTTGACGGCGATGCTTGGACTGACTGGACTTCCGATGGGAATTGCATGTATCGCATGTGTCGGTGGGGCATTTACAAACGGAATGATTTTCAAAATGCTCAAATTAGGGGATAAGAGCAGTACGATCGCAGTTATGGTAGAGCCATTGACACAGGCTCACATTGTGACGAAACACCCGATCCCAATTTATGGATCTAATTTCTTTGGTGGAGGAATTGCAGGTATTGGAGCGTCCCTACTTGGAATTGTATGTAATGCGCCGGGAACAGCATCACCGATTTCCGGGGGCTGATCGCACCATTTGCGTTCAATTCACCGGTAAAAGTAATCCTTGCATTAGCCATCGGTGTAGCAGGCGGGATCTTGGCAGGATATGTGGGAGGACATATTTTCAAAAGCATTACGCAGAATCTGACGTACACATGGAAGGATAGGGAATCGGAGAGATACCGAAGAGAAGTAATCCGTACAGAACGAGCAGGCCTATTTTTTGCAATCCGTAACATTACGGGAGAAAAGTGGCATAAAGTAAAAAGAGGCAAATATGTAAAAAGAAGAAACCGCGAAACCTCTGGGGAGAGGCGACGATGTTTCTTCTTTTTTGTATTGCACAAAATATGAAAAAGATGTTTGTTGTACTATAAAATACTAAGAGAGATCAAATAATTCAATACTGCGGAAAAGGATCCCTTTCATCTGTGCGATCGCAATCCCGTAATTTGTGATTGGGACATTCTGATCTTCGGCACAGGCAATCCGGTATTTCATCTCGCGGTCATTGAGCATACAGCCACCACAGTGGATGATCAGCTTATATGGGGATAGATCAGCTGGAAATTCTGTGCCGCTTGTAAAGTGAAATTCCGGTTCACAGTTTGTATAGCTGCGAATCAGGCGTGGAAGTTTCACAGTGCCGATATCTTCGCAGTGCCGATGATGCGTGCATCCCTCGGAAATCAGTATTTTGTCTCCGTCAGAAATAGAATCCAAAGTGTGGGCGCCGTTTACGACAGTGGAAAGATTCCCTTTATGCCTTGCAAACAGGATTGAAAAGGAAGTAAGAGGGATATCTTTTGGCGTCTGTCGGTCTACCTGAGCAAAAGCCTGACTGTCGGTGATGACCATTCGTGGTTTGACAGACAGTTCGTCTAATGTCTGGCGAAGCTCCGTATCCTGTACGCAGAGCACACGCCCATGATGATCCAAAATATCCCGGATGGTCTGCTGCTGTGGAAGGATCAGACGTCCCTTTGGTGCAGAGGCATCGATCGGAATCACGAGAATCACAAGATCCATGGGGGAGAGCAGATCGCTGACGATCGGAAATTTTGTTTCTTCGCTTGGCTGGATTGCGCCGAGCAGGTCTTTGAGTGCAGAAATCTGAAATCCGGAGGCAGCACTGATAGAAATAGCTGATCCGTTTCTCGAGGTGTCTGTAGTCGTATCTGGCATCTGGGATTCGCTAGCCGGGCAAAGATCACATTTATTGAATGCGATGACATAGGGAATCTGTTTTTTCTGGATCTGTTCCAGAAGAGCGAGATCTTCCTCCGTCATCCCGATGGTGCCATCCACAACAAGGATGGCAATATCGGTCTTATTTAACATTTGGTAGGTCTTCTGAACGCGCAGCTCTCCGAGTGGTCCGTGGTCATCAAGTCCCGGAGTGTCGATGAGTACGACAGGACCAAGCGGGAGAAGCTCCATGGATTTTAATACCGGATCCGTTGTTGTCCCTTTGATGTCGGAGACGATTGCGAGATTCTGACCGGTCAGTGCGTTGATCAGGCTGGATTTTCCGGCATTTCGTTTCCCGAAGATTCCGATATGTAGGCGTTCAGAGGAAGGGGTTGCATTTAAACTCATGTCAGTTACAGTCCTTTCCATGATAAGTAGAGTATAGTGTTACAAAGAAAAAGTATCAGGGACCAAAGCGGTACGTTTGAGAGATGTTAGAAACGGAAATCTCTCCAATTTTCTTCTTCAATCGCGCGTAGATGGTCAATAACGATTGCGCGTACGTTCTCATTTGGAATCTGCTCCAGTTCTTTTAAAATCAGTTTTTCTCCGACTTCTTTTGTCGCAGGAGAAGCATAGTCTGTCAGATATTCTTTCAGTGTCATCAGTGCATTTGGCTGGCAGCAGTTCTGGATCTGACCGGATTTGCAAAGAGACATGAAACGGTCGCCGGTGCGGCCTTCCCGGTAGCAGGCAGTACAGAAGCTTGGGATGTATCCCATTTCCATCAGCCACTTGACAATATCATCGAGTGATCTTGTATCACTGAGGTCAAACTGTGCAGAGTTTTCTTCTTCAGGTTCCGGCTCTGCATATCCGCCTACACTTGTCTTGGAGCCGCCACTGATCTGGGAGATTCCAAGGTGCAGAACACGCTCGCGGGATTTCTGACTCTCGCGGGTAGATACGATCATGCCGGTATAAGGCACTGCAATGCGGATGCATGCCACAAGTTTTGCAAAAAATATCATCGTTGATCCCGTTGTCAAAATCATTTGTGTCAATATCGTCGGCTGGACATAAGCGCGGCACACTGATCGTATGAGGACCCACACCGTATGCAGCTTCCAGATGTTCTGCATGCATCAGAAGTCCTGCAAATTCATAGCGGTATTTGTCAAGACCGAACAGCACACCGATTCCGACATCATCAATACCTGCTTCCATTGCACGGTCCATCGCGGTAGTATGGTAGTCATAGTCGTGTTTTGGTCCGGTCGGATGCAGCTCCAGATAGCCTTTTTTTATGATAGGTTTCCTGGAATAAAATGTAAGTTCCAATTCCTGCTGCCTTCAGTTTCCGATAATTTTCTACCGTTGTTGCCGCAATATTGACATTGACACGGCGGATTTCTCCGTTTTTATGTTTGATGCTGTAGATGGTGTCAATACATTCGAGGATATATTCGATTGGATTGTTCACAGGATCTTCCCCGGCCTCCAGCGCCAGACGTTTGTGACCGAGATCCTGGAGCGCGATCACTTCCTGACGGACTTCTTCCTGCGTCAGTTTCTTTCTTGCGATATGCTTGTTCTTTAAATGGTACGGACAGTAAGTACATCCGTTGACACAGTAGTTGGACAGATAGAGCGGCGCAAACATGACGATACGGTTTCCGTAGAAATCTTTTTTGATCTGTTCTGCAAGTGCATAAATTTCTTCATTTTTCTCTTCGATATCACAGTCAAGAAGAACGGCAGCTTCCCGGTGGGAGAGCCCTTTTCGTTCTTTGGCTTTTGCAATGATCTGGTCGATCAGTTCCACGTTATGTTTGTTTGCCTCTGCATAGGAGAGGGTTTCCAGAATTTCCTCGTGGTTGATAAATTCCTCTGGACTTTTTTGATCTGACATCGTACATGGTGATGTTCCTCCTCTTGAATATGATAGTTTTGGCATGAGTTCATGCAATTAGTTTACTGGTGGGATTGTTTCGGTATTCAAAGAATCTCCGCGGGCTACGACAACATGGTAGCCGATTTTCTCCATCCGCTTTTCCATACAGTGTCGGCATTCAGCAGCTTCGTCTCCCGTACAGATTTTGTTGTCGTAGAGCGCATAATCTTTTCGCACATCGGTTGGAGAAAGGTTTGGCATAACGACATTTGCTCCGGCAAGAATACCAAGCTCTCTTCCGTTTGGATCGATCGTTCCAAGCGCAGTTGTCGAAGGCAGCAGAAGCTTTGGAATCATCAGTCGCAGAAGTCCGAGCATAAATAAGGTCAGTTCCAGCGTGCCGACCGGCTGTGCGGCAAATGGGGTATCATGGTGCGGTATAAAAGGTCCGATTCCGACCATATGTGGATTCAGCTGTTGGATAAACAGCATATCTTCTGCGAGATGCTCGGCAGTCTGGTAAGGAGAGCCGACCATAAATCCGGTTCCGGTCTGATAGCCGATTTCCTTCAGATCATACAGACAGCGTTGCCGGTGGGCGGCGGTCAGTGCCGGAGGATGCAGTTTGCCATAGTGGGTGGAATTATATGTTTCGTGCCGCAGAAGATAACGATCCGCCCCAGCATCAAAAAATGCCTGATAACTTTCTCGTTCTTTTTCGCCGATGGAGAGTGTGATAGCACAGTCCGGAAAGTCTGTTTTAATCTTCTCGATCAGAGAGATGATTTTTTGATCTGTAAACCAGCCATCTTCTCCGCCTTGAAGGACAAAGGTGCGAAAGCCCAGTTCATATTCCGGTACGGCACAGTTTTGGATATCTGTTTCACTCAGTCGGTAGCGACACGCATTTAGGTTGCTTTTCCGGATGCCGCAGTAGATGCAGTCATTTTTGCAATAGTTTGTAAATTCGATCAGACCGCGGATATACACATCATGTCCATAATGTTGGTGCCTGACTTCGCGTGCCTGTGAAAATAGATATTCGCTCAC
>ENA-OPYU01000970-OPYU01000970.1-human-gut-metagenome-genome-assembly--contig:-NODE-970-length-10516-cov-1.882376_pt1 | contig 10516 bp, 12 predicted proteins | sample MGYA00242637_ERZ504482 | MGnify/ENA primary metagenome ERZ504482 (study PRJEB26092, sample SAMD00036237) | human gut metagenome | host: Homo sapiens | study: EMG produced TPA metagenomics assembly of...
ATCAATAAGGCCAACAATAAATTAGCGGGTGCCGCAAAAAATAAGAGCCCCCCAAAAACAAGAAGCCAAAGAGATAACGAAGCCAATCAATCTTGATTGAAGTATACAAATACGCAAGAACCTGCACGAAAGCGAGCATCGTCAACAAGGCGATTGACTCCTGCGGATAGATCCAAATTCAAAAAGAGGGAAGAATAGCCGCCAACATAGAGGCACGCACCCCACAAGCTTTTAAGTAAAGGAAAAAACAGCCGGAGATCAGTCCTAATAATAAAGCGATCACTACCGAAGCCCCCATAAGGATGGATAAACGCAAGCGATAAGAACTCAGTCACATATTCATTCAATCCACCCGGTTCGGGCCAATCGGTCTTGGAAATAACTACCGGTAGTCTGAAACATCATATACTGCTCCAGAAAACGATACCAATACCGAAAATTCAACTCTATGAATAGGGAAAACTACCTATAATCAAAAAGGAATAGTATAATGGTATTATTGTTAACAAATAGTCTATTCTTCATTCTCCAACTGATTTTTCGGATCGTAAAGATAGAAAGTATATAGAAGACGGCAAAAGAAAAAGTTTAATTATTATATTGAACACGGAATACACGAAACACACGGACTGATACTATAGACCTCAGTGTATCGCTGTGTGTTCCGTGTGTTCCGTGTTCAATCCTGTACTTACATCTGCTGCTCGCCGCCGCCAGAGCCGCCGCTCTTCACATCATCGTTATTGATACCGCGTTTTACTTTCTTGATAGCATCTTTCAAGGTACCGAAACGATAGGATACGCTAACTTGTAACATGCGCATCGTTCGGTAATTGGTCTCACGGCGGAAGAACGTATCGTCTGAAGAAGTGTTTTCCATCTTCATTCGTTTCCAGAACGGGTTCTGGAAAGACAACTGAACCGAGAGCTTTTTCTTCAAGAAATCCTTATTTACGGAGATTCCCGTAAAATAGAATGGAGAACGTTTACCCTGCAACTGAATCCAAGGAGAGAAATATCCTCCATGCAAGTTCAAGCGAAAATCCATCGGGAAATTAAACTGCGTACCGGCGAATATACGTCCGCTGAAACCACTGTTCGCCATATCATTCATATCGCTCTTCAAATCCGTATAATCCACACCTCCATTCATATAAATACGGAACAAAGGAACCGGGTTCCAATTTGCGTATACGAACAAGCCCGTAGATTGTTTCTTTCCTATATTACCATAAGTAGTCTGGAAAATACCCGGGTTCTTCGGATCGATAAAGGTATATTGCTCGATCGAATTATTCACGAACGTATAAGTAGCGCTCGCGTTAATGCTGAATTTCTGGGCGAACATACTATAGTTCAAGTTAATATTATTACTTTTCTCAGAGTCCAGATTCGGGTTACCGAAGGATATATTCTGCGGATCCGCATTGTTTACATAAGGATTCAAATACCAGATACCCGGACGCTGGATACGCATATTATATCCCAAGCGAAGCTGTTGCGCCATGCTCAGTTGATAAGAGATCGTAGCGTTTGGCACCACGTCGAAATAATGGGTGTCAAAATTCATATCGGGAGCCATCTCGTATTTCACATCCAAAGAAGTTCCTTCCGCACGGACACCCGCTTTCACGCCAAACTTATCAAACTTCATCGAATAGCCCAGATAAGCGGAATAGATATGTTGGGTATGACGGAAATGGCTATCCTTGGAAGTAACATCTTCCCATATATTCAGCGAATCGTTGAAAGCGGTACGATCTGTATTACTCCGGCTCTGGCGGAATATGTATTTCGCGCCAACCTCCAAGGTCTGGTCCTTCCATGTAGGAGTCGTATAATCCACCTGTCCGGTGTGCTCATTCGTAGAAGCCTTATTGATATTATTTTGCGGATAGCCGAGCCAAGGATTGTAATTCACGACATTCTCTAATTCCGTATAATCCTTACTATCATTCGGAGAATGGCTGAAACGGTAAGAGACCGTCAGCAACTCATCTTTCTTATGGGTAGAGTGCTGGTAATCCACGTTCACGTCCGTAGAACCAAATGTCTCTGTCGTTTCCGAGTTACGGTTATAACTGTAGACCGGATTATGATTGATATCCTGCATATTCACGTTATACTCCGAGAAACTTTTCATCTCGCCACGGAATAAGTTCGCGCCAACGGTCAATAGATTCAAAGAGTCGATCTCATAACTTCCCTCCAAATAACCGAATTGGAACGGTCCACGGCTCTTTCTACGTCCATTTTGTGTCAAGAAGTGTTCCCCGTCATTTTGCAAATCTTCCCGTACGGAGTTAGCGTCATTCCATGGGTCCCGCTCCCGATTATAGTTATAGTTGGCGGTAAGTCCTAATTTTTCCGGCTTTTAGAGATACATAACCACCACCGCCTACACGCCCCAACGAACTACCGTTCACACGAACCGTACCAGTATATCCTTGTAGAGCATTTTTCGTTGTAATGATATTAATAATACCACCGATACCCTCGGCGTCATACTTAGCGCCCGGGTCTGTGATCACCTCTATGTTTTTCACGGAATTGGCCGGCATACTCTTTAATACCTCAGCAGGATTATTACTCAACAGGTTAGAAGGTTTACCATTCATGTAGATCTTGAAGTTCGTGGAACCTTTCAATTGGATTTGGTCATCTCCATCCACGGTTACCATCGGCACTTTGCGCAACATATCCAACGTATTGTTGGTCTGTGCCTCGGGGTCATCTTCCAAGCTATAGGTAAGTTTATCAATCTCAGCCTTCACCAAAGGTTTCTGCGCCGTAACCGTCACTTCCCCCAGCCGCTGGTTATCCTCCTGCATATATAACTTACCCAAATCCAAGTTCCTCTGTTTATCCGAGATCGTAAATATTTTCTCGGCAGGAGCTTTTCCTATAGATTGCATAGAGATGATATATTTGCCGGCGCTACTCAATGGTGCCTGAAACTTACCATCCACATCACACGCTAAAAGCTTGACCGGTTTCTCGGGGTCTTCGCAAAGCAATTCTCAACGTCGCATAGGGTACGGACTCGTTACTCAGCGAATCTAACACCTGTCCCTTAATTGAATAGGAACCGGTTTTATCAGCCTGCGCATACAGAGGAAGCGCAAGGAACAGTACCCAAAATAAGGTAAATAATTTCTCTTTCATACGTTCATCTATCACTATAAAAATAATACATTTTACTGCAAATTACACTATTTACGATTTCATCGTACAAATAAAGTCATTAATAATGTTCATATTTCCTTTTTCTTCTAAAGAAGTCTGAAAAAAGAGTATTTTTTCATATATAGACGGACATCAAGTAAAACAGGTTGCACAATAATTCTAGGAATCTTTGAGAAAACGAATATATTGTATTTTTGCATTCGTAATTCTTTAAAATACAATGTCATGAGAACTATCTTTTGTGTATTAGCCACTTTGATGTTGGGTTTGACGAGTCTGCAAGCCCAAAGTTTAAAAGCCATTAAGTTGAACGCTCCCGACAAGACCCGAGGCGCTTCGGTGATGGAAGCCCTGGCAAATCGTCACTCCGAGCGTGAGTTCGCCAACAAGAAACTCAGCCAACAAGATCTTTCCGATTTGATGTGGGCCGCCATTGGGATCAATCGCAAGGACGGGAAACGTACCGCCGCCTCTGCCTTGAACAAACAAGACGTGGATGTTTACGTATTGATGGAAGAGGGTGCTTATCTGTATGATCCGAAAGCCCATCAACTGAACCCGGTAGCGGAAGGTGACCACCGTCCACTGATCGGAGGAAAGCAAACCTCCGTGAACTCAGCTCCCGCTTGTCTATTGATGGTTTCTGATGTTTCCAAATTCGGCAATGTAGGTACACCGCAATTACGAGAGCGTTTTGGAGCGTTAGATGCCGGGCTGGTCTCTCAGAATATCGCCTTGTTCTGTTCCGGATGCGGCTTGGTAACAGTTCCCCGAGGTAGCATGGAGGCAGATGCTTTGAAAAAAGTGTTGAAGCTATCCGACTCCCAAATCCCAATGATTAATCATCCCGTGGGTTACGCTAAATAACAGGGGTACCCCCATCGCCTCACGGCAGTAGTCCCATAAGCCAACACCACTACTGCCGTAGGCTTACGCCACTACTCCTTATGGGGCATGCCAGTAGTCACATTAAAAACACACGCTCCAAGCGAAGATCAAAGCCAGCAACGCAAAGATCACCACCAAAATCGTATTCCCCCAGCGAATCAGGAAAGAGGGTAAACGCTCGATAAATCCCTCTATATTAGCGATACGGGCTGCCAATAACAAGCGAGATTTATCAATCTCACCGTCATCCACGGCGATATTGCGTGCGATCGACTCTGAGAACAGATAACCGTCTTGCATCACTGCGCCACATTGGTCACGCCACCATAAAAGGCTGAAAGATCACAAATCATCTCCACCACCCGGATATCGCCTTCTACCGGATTATAGTAACCCAATAATAACTTGATCAAGGTTGTTTCACCGTAAAAAAGGTCTTGTTATAAATAGACTCTTCGATTTGAGACAGCAGAAATATCCAAAAAACATTTTTAGCGGTAGAGCCTATAAATGAGTTTCCCAGCAAAGGATACAAGGTTTGTTACGCCAACACGTTAAGCGGTATTCAAGACATATATCATATCTATTGGAGATTATCAGCTGGAACTTTCCACACATCAATTATTCTATAAACAAGAGTTGTTAAAGGTATTAAGCCCCAAATGATTTCAAGTTACTCTATCAGTTATCCGAACCATTGAATCAACCGGTAAGCAGAGAAAAGCTTTTCCAAGAAATTTGGGAAGGTCAAGAAGCTCATGATAGCTTGAATAATAGTATCTCACGTTTACGTAAGTTATTGGAAAGGGATACCACGCTTTCAATAGATGCCGTAAAAGGAATTGGCTATATATTACAAAAAAGACCTATTCCCCTCATCGCAATTAAGGGAGGCTTATTGTAGATTTCTTTATACGCTCTTGTTCCCTAGCGCATGATTCGGGAAAAACACGTACGACCTTTTTTGTAAAAACACGTACGACTTTTCCCGGAAACACATACGTGTTTTGAAAGAAAGATAGCCATGTTTTAAACACACTAATTCTCAATACATTACACACCTATGTCATTAGCTTGCTTATTGTCTGGAATTTGTCTTGGAATACAACGCATCCTTACTTGCCCTGTATTTACATCCACGTAGAGACGCAGCACGCTATGTCACTACAATTAGAGGACATAATGCGGTGAAAATCGAGCAGAAAAAGTCTTTCGCAAATCATACCATTTGCCGCATAAAGAGTTTTCATTATCTTCGCGGAAAATTAATAGAAATGTTATCGTTCTTTATCATACTTCCAATCCTGTATCTTGCAGGGAATATTTATATTTATCTAAAGGGAAAACAGGCTTTGAAAAGCCAGTCTACCGGAGTTAAAGTATTGTTATCCATTGTTTTTTGGGGAGGAGCTTTGTCATTCTTCAGTAGTTTTCTATTCAGGAACCTAGATATGCCGGCTTCTTTCGCTCAAACAGTTTCTCAAGTAGGAACAGGATGGCTCGTGTTCACTTTATACATGGTATTGGCCCTGTTGGTATTTGATATCTTACGACTTTTCCACCTACGTTTCAAATACTCATTCTATTTATCCTTATTCTTAACACTCAGCTTATTAGGATATGGAAACTATAATTACCAACATCCTGATACACGAGTTATCAACATGGTTATCAACAAACCGGCCGATACCGATGGACAGTCGCTGAAGGTCGTAGCCATTAGCGACATACACTTAGGATACGCTACCAACAAGACGATGCTTGCCGGATATGTGGATATGATAAACGCCCAACGCCCGGACATCGTTCTTATCGGTGGAGACTTGATAGACAACAGTGTCGCACCTCTGCGATACGAGCATATGGAAGAGGAACTGTCCAAGATATACGCTCCATTAGGCGTTTATATGGTACCGGGTAACCATGAGTATATCAGTGGCATAGAGGAGAGCGAGAAATTCATAGCGCAGACGCCCATCGTACTTTTAAGGGATTCCGTGGCTATCTTGCCCAATCAGATCCAACTCGTAGGACGGGACGACCGGCATAACAAAGGACGGAAAAACTTTAGGTCAGCTTACCGCGAACCTTGATAAAAGCAAACCTGTTATCTTACTAGACCATCAACCCTACGATTTAGAGAAAACGGAAGAGGCTGGCGTAGACTTACAGTTTAGCGGACATACACATCGAGGACAAGTATGGCCGATGAACTGGATCGTGGATCATCTGTTCGAATTAAGTTACGGGATTAAAAAATCGGAAATAGTACGATTTATGTCTCATCCGGCTTATCTTTGTGGGGACCGCCTTTCCGTATCGGAACGGACAGCGAGATGGTGGTGTTCAATATTACATTCAAAGAGTAAAGATGAAAGTATTTATTCAATCGATCGTAGCGCAGCTATTACTAAATCCGTATATTTTCTGGAGAGGATATCAAGCGCTTCCTCCTAAGAAAAGTTGCCGGATTCCTTTTATCTTGTTTTTCGTACTCGAACTATCGCTTTATTTTTTCGGATTTATTTTCAGGAATGAACTACCTGATAACGTGATAATCACGATCCAATACATCTGTAACACTTGGTATATAGCGTCCATTTATATCACTTTATCTCTCTTGGTACTTGAGTTGATCAGGCTCTCCCAACGTATCAAGCCATGGTTCCCCAAATGGATGAAAGGGCATTGGCAGCAAATCCAAGGTAACCCTGTTTTTTGCTTATCGTATTCGGTGTTACCGGTTTAATGATTCACGCATACCATACGGTAATGAATCCGATTGTTAAGAACGTATATATCACGTTGCCCAAAGCCGCGGGGGATCGGGATAGCCTGACTATTGTCATGATGAGCGACTTACATATCGGAGAGGTTATCGGGAAGGACTTGGTACAAAAATATGTGGCGCTCAGCAACGCACAGCATCCGGATATGGTGGTATTAGCGGGGGATATCATGGATTATGAATCCCGGTTTGCGGAAAACGCCCACATCGAGGATGATTTAAAACAATTAAAAGCTCCGTTGGGAGTATATATCATTTACGGGAATCATGAATACCGGGCAAACCGGAACGCGAAATATCGTTGGTTGCAAAAGACCGGAGGTACGCTACTAATAGACTCGGTGGTCCAACCGGACTCAACTTTTTATTTGATAGGAGGGATGATTTCATCCATAAGAAACGAAAATCGCTTCATTCGTTAATGGAAGGGGTGGATACCGGCAAACCGATTATCGTTTTTGGGATCATCAACCTTTGGTCGTTCGCCGAGATGAATATGAATGGGGTGGATTTGGGACTGCACGGACATACGCATAACGGGCAGTTATGGCCTTATCCCCTACTGATGAAACTTGTGTATGAATGCCCGTACGGATATTATAAGAAAGGACCTACGCAATTCTATGTATCTTCCGGCATTGGTATAGCAGGACCTCCTTATCGGGTGGGAACCGTCTCGGAATTGGTCGTATTGCATATCCGCTTCAAAGCCCCCAAACAGACTGGCGAAAGAGGGAAAAGCACGATGCCCATTCAAGGGAGCTGACAATGGGCATCGTAAGCTCGCTTGAATGGGCATTGTAAGGCCCTTTGAATGGGCATCGGCAGAAACCCGCCTATTCGGTACCCTTGGTGGCCGCTTCCAACTCAACCGGCACGCTCAATGTACGCCTGTATAAATCCGGATCGCCCAATACCTCCAACGCTTTCTCCAATACAAGATCATCTTTCAAGCTTTCTTGCAACTCTCCTCGTTGGTAATAATAACGTTTTACGATCTCGGCGGCCATTACTCGTTTCACCTCATCCTTGAAACGATCGAAATCTTTTTTCCCAGATTCGGAGTCAGCTTAGCCTCTAATTCCTTGAACGCAGTAGAATCCTCCTCCAGATACCCCTCAAACTCAGCCACTTCTTTCAAGTTCTTCAATACTTTCTCGCTTTGGCGGTCATAGGTGAAATTCTTGGATCTTTGGCGATATTTGGCTTACAAATCGCTTCGAAATCCTCATCGGAAACCGTAAATTCCTCGATGGGAGCGATCGTCTTATGCTTTTGTACCCAATCCGTAACGAAGTCGAACAAGACCGTATCCGCCGCCAAATAATACATCATGGTAGGCACTTTCGGCTCCTTCACCTCAAACTCCGGACGTACGCCACCCCCAATCACGAACCGGACGCTTCTTGGACGTATAGAATACGGAAGTCAAGCTATCCGGAATAGCAGCCACGCTACCATCCTCTTTCCGGTGCGAATAATCGATTTGCTGGATGCAACGACCACTCGGGATATAGTATTTACTCATCGTGATTTTTCACTTTCCCATTATAAGGCAGGTCACGAGGAGCTTGCACCAACCCCTTACCAAACGAACGTTGTCCCACCAACACGGCACGATCCATATCCTGCAAAGATCCCGATACGATCTCAGCGGCGGAAGCCGTACCTCCATTGATCAATATAGCCAACGGCATTACCGTATCCAAGGCTCCGTAGAGGTTCGGTACGTACGATCCCATTGCTTGATCTTTCCTTTCGTTGAAAGCACCTCGCTGCCTTTCGGTACGAACATACCTACGATTTGTACGGCACCTTCCAGCACGCCGCCGCCGTTACCGCGCAAATCCAGTACCAAAGACTTAATATTATGATTTTTCTTTAAATCCAAGAATGCCTCTTTCACCTCTTGAGCACTTTTGATAGTAAATGCCTTTAGATAAATATAACCGATACTGTCATTCTTAACCCCGTAGTAAGTAACTTGAGGTGTCGTGATCTGCTTACGGGTAATCTCGAACTTCCGGGGTTTCTTCTCGCCCGGACGTTGGATCGTCAAAACCATCTTCGTATTGGGGAACACCTTTCAATAACTCGCTGACCCGGGAGTTTGTCGCCTTGGAAACATCGATCGTATCAATCGCCAAGATCAGATCGCCCGGCTTCAGACCCGCTAAATCGGCCGGCATTCCCTCGGTAGGCTCGGCAATCATCACGCCTCCCTCATTGTTACGCTGACGGATCAAGGAACCGATACCTCCGTATTCGCCGGTCGTCATCAGACTCAATTCCTCCGTTTTTTGCTCAGGATAGTATTCCGTATAAGGATCTAAACCAGCCAACATTGCCTCGATTCCCCGCTGAACGGTTTTATCCACATCCACTGAATCCACGTAGAACATCTCTACTTCTTTCAATAAAGAATTGAAAATGTCTAGGTTCTTACTCACCTCAAAGCGGTTATCTTTTTGCGCCCATCCCGGCACTACGCTACTTGCGACGAACAGCAAGCAAAATAAACCTATAATTCCTCTTCGTTGAACCAATCTGTACATACAATATTTAGTTAATTAACGGCATAAATGTAAGGAATAATACGCCGCCTAAGCCAATATCCCTTTACTTTTAACTTTATTTGTTCCCATTTATCATACGGAATCTCCGGGCCAACCACGTCGATCACATAGCCCGCCAACATCGATCCGATGCGTGCGGATTGTACCAAAGACGCTCCTATGGATTGACCGTACAAGAATCCGGCGGCGAAGTTATCACCGGCGCCAGTCGTATCAACAGGCTTGCCCCCCTCAGCCGGGACAGAATAAAATTGACCATGACTACCGATCAAGGCACCTTCCTTTCCCAAAGTGACCAATGAGACCTCTACCAACTCAGACAAGGTATGTACGGCCTCAGCGCAGCCTTCTGCCCGGTAAAAGCCTCAGCCTCACTCTCATTAGAGAACAAAATATCCACATATTTAGGAATGATATCCTCCAGCATTCCTTTAAAAGCATTCACGATATTGAAGTTCGACAAATCCAGCGCTACTTTCAAGCCCAACTTTTTAGCCTTCTCCATCGTAGAACGAACCAACGGTTCGTTTACGAGCAAGTAACCTTCTATATAAATACATTGATATTTACTTAGCATCTCCTCGGTGATCTCATCCGGGGTTATTGTCGGGGCCGGGCCAAGGAAAGTCCCCATCGTACGTTCCCCATCCGGAGAAATCATCACCGTACAGCTACCTGTAAGTCCGTCCGTCTTGATAAAAGTAGGAACTGACACCCGCTTTTTCCAACGCATCCTCATAAAATCCGCCGATCGAATCATCCCCGATCTTACCGATAAAACCCGGAATTCGCCCCTAAAGAAGACATCGAACGCATCGTGTTGCAGACAGATCCTCCCGGGGTTTGCGTACGTGGCAAGCCGGCTAAAGTTGTACGGATAGCGATCATTTGTTCCCTGTTAATCATATCCATAGTCTCTTTCCTTCGTATCCCGATTTGCCGATAGGACATCATCATTTCAAGCCTCAATAAACGTCAACCAAAGTCGTTTCCTAAACCTATTGTATTCATTTTTCGTAATTTTTTCGCAAAGATATTGCATATTTCGAAAATACCCCGTACTTTTGCAGTGCAATTT
>ENA-OPYU01000971-OPYU01000971.1-human-gut-metagenome-genome-assembly--contig:-NODE-971-length-10510-cov-1.978908_pt1 | contig 10510 bp, 14 predicted proteins | sample MGYA00242637_ERZ504482 | MGnify/ENA primary metagenome ERZ504482 (study PRJEB26092, sample SAMD00036237) | human gut metagenome | host: Homo sapiens | study: EMG produced TPA metagenomics assembly of...
TTGCTTTATCTTGATAATCTCGAATTCCACGATAATTTTTCTTTTTTACAAAAGAACGAAGAAAAAGCGACAAGGCAAAAGAAAATGTCGAAAAAAAGTAACTTATAAGTGAATTTTTAGCGGTTGACAGTCTCACATGAAAGGCTGTCCTATATTTTACCATAAACGCATTATGGGAATCAGAAATAGGGATGGAGCCTTATTTATGGCTACTGGTCTTGATAACTCCGGCATGTACGAGGGAACACGGGAAGCGATGGGGATTATCAAGACCTTGGCCGGTGAGATCACGTCTTTTGACGTATTCGGTGGTATCGGTATCAGCGCGGCGACGGCGTTCGCCAAGGCCGCGAAGAGCTCATACGACTTCGAGAAGGAGTTCCGGAAAAACATGCTGGAAGTAGCGACCATTTCCACGCAGGTAACGGATGATATGACCGGTTTCATGAATCAGGTCATGTCCATAACCCAAGAGATACCGATCAAGGCTCCGGAGGCCGCCAAGGCGTTATATAGCATTGTCTCCGCCGGACATGACGGGGCGGATGGCATGAAGATCCTAGAAGTTTCGGCTAAAGCTGCCGTGGGAGGGCTTACGGAAACCGAGACGGCAGCCGATGCTATTACAACGATCCTGAATGCTTATAAGATGTCTGCGGAGGAAGCCGGTACGGTCTCGGACCAGCTTTTTACAACCGTCCGGTTGGGTAAGACTACATTTGGCGAATTGGGAGCCTCCATAGCCCAAGTTGCTCCTATTGCGGCCGCGTATGGGATTAGTATCGACCAAGTGTTGGGTGCTGTCGCTTCATTGACCAAGCAAGGAACGCCGACGGCGCAGGCTATGACACAGATCCGTGCCGCTATCCAAGGAACCGCCGGAGAACTTGGAGACGCCGCTTTCCAAGGTCGTACTTTCCAAGAGGCATTACAATTGATTTATGAGAAGGCTGGTGGTTCCGCTTCCAAGATGAAGGAAATGCTTGGCACGGATGAAGGCCTGGCCGCTACACTGGCTTTGACTGGAAAGAATGCAAAGGCGGCAGCAAATGATTTGGGAGAGTTGCAGGGCTCCTTGGGTGCGACAGAGGCTGCGTTTGAGAAGATGGCTGACGCCGCCGATAATCAGCTCACGTTGTTGGCGAATAATGTACAGGCTTATTTGCGCCCAATGGGAGAGAGGATATTGAAAGAGGTGTCAGATATCGCCAAGGCGTTTAATGAGGCTTTTGAGAACAATGATATCGAGGGGACGATATCGAGGGTTGAGGCATTGGTGAAAAATGCGGCGGGAGCGTTTCTTTCTTATAAAACAGCTATTTTGTTGGTTCAAGTGGCGCAACGATCTTATATCAAGACATCAGCTTTGAGCAGACTGGCGACGATTCAGCATACGACCGCAACCGCGCTGCTTACAGGTGCTTTGAAAAAACAGGCTGTCGCAATGTTGGCCGCCGGAAAAGCTGCCCTTGCGAATCCGTATGTCTTGGCCGTGGCGGGTGTTACGGCCCTTGGGTATGCGATCTTCAAGCTCGCGACACAGGCGACGGCATCAGAGAAGGCGTTGGATTCCCATAATAAGAGGGTCGCAGAGATGAAGGACTGGATAGAAGGCATGAGATCTCAAACGGATGAACTATTGAATGCTTTGCGCGACGATAACAAGTCCATGTTACAGAAAGTGGAGGCATACGAGAAATTACAAACCCTCTATCCGGATGAACTGAAAAATCTATCCTTGCAAAAGTTCATGTTGATGGATATGACGGAGGCTAATAAGATGCTTTCTAAATCGATAGATGAGCGAACCATGGCCCAACAGCGCGCTACCGTAAACTCCATAGAGGATGAAATTGCAAAAAAGTAACCATCGAATCTCCCAGCTAGACAAGAAAAGTTGGATTGATACCAGCTTTTCGGAGGCATTTGAGTTACGTCGTTTACGAAAACGGAACGAGCAGTTGAAGATTGAGCATGATAAAGCGGTTGAGATAGTCGTACAAGGATTGAAGGCTCGTACGAAGGCGGAGGCGTTAGCTAGTAGCCAACAAGAGGAGGAAAAGGCGAAAATAGCTACACCTATTGATAAAAAGGAACTAGAAAAGCGAAAAAAGGCTTCAAGACGAACTCCTATCCCTCCGCCGGCAGAACCAGCAATCCGAGATCGATCTGATGAAAGAAGGCTCCGCAAAGAAGATCGCCCAGATAAACCTAGACTATGACAATGAGATCGCCGCCATACTTACCAAGGAAAAACGGAGTGGAAAGACGCTCAAGGCGGCAAACTGACTAAGGAACAGACCGTGGAGATTCGTACAGCCTTGGTGAACTCATACGTCAAACGGGAGCGATCGACCTCTAATGTGAATAAGGAACAACTGGAGGAAGAGAAACGTGCCATGAACGAGTATCTGAAAGAATACGGTTCTTATCTTGATAAGAGAGATGCTATCACGGCTCTTTATAACGAGAAGATAGCCAAGGCTACGACGGAAGGCGAGCGTAAGTCCCTTTCCGAGGCCATGAAAAGGGAACTGTCTGATCTCGACATAGAGGCGAGCAAGACGACTTCCGCTATCAGCCGGTTGTTCGGTGACATGAAAGACAAGACCCTCTCCGAGTTGGAGGCCATCAACCGGAAGGGGCGTGAAGCCTTGGAGTTCTTGAAAAGCGGTGTCTGGGATGAGAGCAAGGGCAAGGATTTCGGTATCACGAAAGAGACGTTTGAACTGTGGAGTAAATCACCCGATAAACTAAAAGATATCTCGGACGCGCTCAAGGAGAACAAGGAAGCCGCGGACAAGTTGCGCCCGGCATACGAGAAGGTCGCCAAAGGTCTGAAAGGCGTATTTGAGGCTGGTAACGAATACGAAAAACGCTGCGACAGGACAATTGACGATAGTAGAGGAAGGGCTTGGCGAAATCATGCGGTCCGGGCAATTCCTCTCTGATACTTTCTCGAAACTCGGGGATTCGTTCGGTGGTGCGTTCGGTGAGATAGCCGAAGGCTTGAATGTGGCCATGGACGCGGTCAATTCCGCCATGGACGGGGCGAAAGCCGGTGCGATGTTCGGGCCGATCGGTGCGTCTGCCGGTGCCGCTATCGGGGTGGTCACATCCCTTGCCTCCTCTATCGCCAAGATCCATGACAAGAAGAACGAGAGTCGTATCCGAGCGTTTGCAGGATCAGATCGACACGTTGGACAAGTCGTACGATAAGCTGGGCAGGTCCATCGAGAAAGCCTATTCCAAGGATGCCTCCAAGCTTATCGACCAGCAGAATAAGCTATTGGAACAGCAAAAAGTGCTTATCCAAAACCAGATCAAGGAGGAGGAGGACAAGAAGAAAACCGACAATGACCGCATCAAGGAGTGGCGGGACCAGATAGACGAGATCAATAACACCATAGCGGATAATAAGGAGGCCGGCAAGGACGCCATTTTCGGTAGTGACATAAAATCGGCGATCGACGATTTCGCCAACGCTTACGCTGACGCGTGGGCCGCCGGGGAGGACAAGGCGCGATCGGCCAAGGATCTCGTGAGGAAGATGATAAGGAACATGGTCACGGAGTCGATCAAGGCCGCCGCATCCGATCCCATGAAAGAGATCCGGGAGAAGCTGCTCGAGTTCTGGTCCGACGATTATATCAGCGACTGGGAACAGGATTATCTGGATCGGAAGGCGCAGGAGCTGGCCGACGACCTCGACCGTAAGTTTGGTTGGGCCGACAAATATTTCAATACCGGTAACGCGGTAGAGGAGGACGACGGGCGTACGGCCTCGTCCAAAGGTGTTGGTTCCATCTCCCAGGACTCCGCGGATGTTATAGACGGTAAGATGTCGACCCAACTTATACTTTTTAGATAGGACGTTGGTGCAAGTGACGGGTATAGCCGACCAGATGCGCTTCATCTACGACCTCCAGACAAGGGCTGGAAGAACGTGGAGGCGATCAAGGACCTGTCCGGGAAGGTGTCGGAGAACACGGCCAAGGTAGCGGAGATCTCCGGACGTATAGAGGCCCTATCCGAGAAGATAGAGGCCAATACCAAGTCGGCGGCCTCCGGTATAAAGACTATTAACGACAAGGGGATATTAATGAGATCAAGATAATGATGGAGACGGTTAACGACATAATCAAATCGGGCCCTCTCGCTCGGGGCATGCAGTGGTTCTAACGGGTGACGGACTGGAGAAGCCTCGTGTGGCTGTTCTTCAGCCCGCAGGGGCGTGAGTTTTGCGCGGAGAATGATTTCCCGTCGTTAGACATGTTCCGTGGCATGGCCGGTCACGTGATGCCCTACGGGTGTACGTTGACTCCGGCCACGTGTACGTAACCAATCCCGGCAATATCGCCGTGATAGGTGATACGGATGCGGTGATAACGATAGACGATAACGAGCGTGTTCACAAGGTGATCCTCATGCACGGCGGCAAGGCTAGGGTCGTGGCGAGCGACTACGCCGTGATCCTGCTGGTGAATATCGGGGGAGAGGTTGAGATAAACAAGGATAATACCGTGGTGATCTTATGAGGGGTGAGTTATACATAGACGGCAAGGACGCCTACACCGATTTCGGCGTATGGATCACGGAGGGAGGTTACGACGGCCTTCTCCCGTTCCCCGAGCTGGTGGAACCGGATAGGAACGACTGGCCGGACGAGGACGGCATAGAGCCGGACTTGGAAAAGCCCACCTTGAAACCACGGGAGCTCAACATCACGTTCGTCCGCAGCGTGGACGGAAGATCCGCCGGCGCTCTCGTCGAGCACCTATCGAAGTCCGGGTATCACCTCTTCCGTATCCCCTCGCTGGGCAGGGAGTGGAGCTTGCGACTCATCCAGAGCCCGGCATATGAGGATTGGGACACGTTGGAGGCCTTCACGTTACGGTTCGCCGAGGACCGGCCCGTAAGACCCTCGTTCATGGCGATCCCGGAGGGTAGAGCGTATGTTCCTCCATCCGAGTACGAGCTGGACGGCGTACCCTTGGATCGATACGGCGTGATGGTGACGGAGGGCCGGGACGAGATCATGAGATCCCCGACCGTGAAGACTAACCTGTCCCGTACGGTACTGGACGTTGACGGTAGGATCTACGATGCCGGCAAGGTGGTGTATAATAGCAAGGAGGTCACTCTTGAATGCTGTCTCATCGCCGGCTCAATGACGACATTCTGGAGTTGTTACGACGCCCTGTTGGATGCCTTGATCCAGCCGGGCGAGCGTTCGCTGTACGTGGATTACAACGTGGAGGAATACCCCCTGCTACTACAAGAGGACGTCCGGCTGGAAGCTTGAGAGCCTCCGGGGGCGTATGGTGGTGACATTCAACCTCACGCTGGAGTTCACGGTGTTCCGGATGGATGGTATCGATTACCTGCTGGCTACCGAGGCCGGGGAACTGGTGGTCACGGAGGATGGGGAGTATTACATAGACTTGAACATATATGCCGATTAAGAAAAAAGGAAAATATCAGAACTCACGCTGGCTGACAGCCTTACCGGTCTGTACACGATCGGTTGCAAGATCATAGACGGCATACAAACCAGCGTGAAGGTGAGCCTCGGAACCATCCAGACGGCTTACGAGAACATGCTCACGGAGATCTCCAACGCCCGTGCCGCCACTAAGGCGGCCAATACGGCGGCCTCCAATGCCAACACCGCCAAGCTGAACGCCGAGGCGGCCACGTCAAAGGCCAATACGGCTACGGCGAACGCCATCACCGCGACAGGGAATGCCAATACCGCAACCGGTAAGGCTAATACCGCGGCTGATTTAGCCAATAAAGCCGCGGCTAACGCTAATGCCGCTCACGATGGGTTAGAGAAGATCAAGGAAGATACCGAGATCGCAACTAAAAACGCAAATGACGCGGCGAAATTGGCGAATGAGAAAGCTTCTACGCCAACACGCAGGGTAACTTCGCCAAGACACAGGGTGACCGCGCGCAAGAGCTGGCCGACCACCCGTGGAAGGTTGGCGATAACGGCAACTGGTGGAAATGGGATCTGGATCGGGGGACAGGGTATGTCGATACGGGCATCCTCGCTAAGGGAGGCGTCTTGTACCCGACCTTCACGATCAACCCCGCCGACATGACGCTGGTGATGTCCTACGAGGACGAGGTGTCACCAAACCTTGTCAAGCTCAACCAAGAGACCGGTGAGCTGTATTTGAACGTATGACCAAAAAAAGGAAGGAGGATTATAATGAGTCAGATAGTATTGGGGAAGGTGGCGTTCGTCGATAAGGGCGTTTATGCCACGGCGAGTACGTACAACACCTTCGATTTCGTCGTCACGGATGATAGCTGCTACCTCTGTGTCAAGGACGGAAACAAGAACCACCCCTTGACCGATACGGCTTGGTGGAAATGTATCGCCCGTGGTACGCAGGCAACGGAAGCGGCCAAGACCGCCCTTGCGGAGGCGAATAAGGCTATCGAGGCCACGAGGAACGCTATCTCTGCTGCGGGTTTGGCTAACGCTAAAGCGTTGGAGGCTGGGAAACAGGCTGATTTGGCCGGTCGAGCATCTGATGAGGCTTTGGCTGCCGCTGTCGAGGCTGAGGCGATGATTTCCGAGGGCAATGCGCAGATCGCTTCCATGAAAGCGGCCGAGCAATCGTTGATGAGTCAAGCGCTTCTTGCCCCTACCCGTATGGAGCTGAAATATGTCAAGAGGATAACGTTAGGGAATGCCGTCGCCCAGAAGATAGCCGTGAGTCTTTTTCCAGCTTATGTATTACCTAATGTGATATTTCAACAGGCGTTTTATTCCGGTGATGCGTTGTACGTGGACCCACGTGGAAACTTGACTGTCCGTAAGACCGGCACGGCCACGATCCACGTTATCCCGTCGCATAACACCTCGTTGTCCCAAACGATAGTCATTGAGGTTACTGCCCCGGTCATTCGTAAGGCCGGTAGCGTGATGAGATTTTTATCCGGTAGCCGGATACGAAAGGTATAATTGTCTAACATTTTAATATACAGAATCATGTCATTAACAACAGCAGAGGAGGAGAAGGTACGCGCTATCATCACGGCCTTCGATAACGGCAAGACAATCGACCAGCTGCCCTTGGCCGACACGAACCAGCCCTCGAAGTATTTGATCGAGGGAGTGTCCAAGGAAACGGGCGAGTCAGTGAGGATCCCTTTCGCCGATGCGGTATCGATCGTGAACAAGCACATCGCTATCCGTCGCTGGAAACGTGGTCAGGGCACGCCAGTCGGCGAGTCCTACGGTAATATCGATTTCCTGCGGGATCTTCCCTCCGTGATCGGTCTGGGCTGCTACCTCGTGTCCGTTGACCGTAGCCGGCGTAAGCTTGACCCGACGAACCACCATCGTTTCGCCGACGGCAGTCCCGCCGCCTTGGACGGCACGATGGGTGATTACCTGTGGTGCTGGAACGCCCACTACTACTCTTGGTGGGTAGACTCCACCTATTCATTACGAGGCCGTGAGCCCGACCCCGATCGAGGGTCATTTGAACTATTATATCCCGGCCGGGGGCTACGTCGGCCTTGGGAGCCGGCGTCATGGATCGTACGAGCGGCACGTTGGTCTCCGTCGTCAGCGACGATCCCCGTTATCGTGGCGGGGAACAACGACGCGACGAGGGACGGGAAGCACAACACGCAGCTAGGCATGGTTGCCACGAACATGAACGCCGCGGCTTTCGGCACGGCCGCCCGCAAGAAGGGTGAGGGCTGGGAATCCGGCTGGTTCGTCGCGAACAGCGTCGTCGGTTATCTCTACCGCCTTATCATGGGTACCCGTGATTGTCAGTCCGCGTTGAACCCGGTAAAGGACTCCAATGGCCTATATCAGGGCGGTACCGGTAAAGGTGTTACCGAGTGGTCTTGGGATCCTTGGTCGAGCCATAACGGTGGTTATCCGATTATTCCGACGAGCGTAGGGATCGAGTTGGGGGACTCAGTCGGCGTGAGCGACTACGCCGTGAAGGGCTCGGACGGTGGTACCGTCCACCAAGCGCACGTCCCTTGCTTCCTAGGCTTGAAGAACTTCTACGGGCATATCGGTCTGATCGAGCGTGGCTCCTTGATAAACAAGCTGTCCGACGGTAGCGGAGATTATTATGTAGCCCCGTCCCTTTACTCGGCTTTCAACATCAACTCGATCGAGGGCCTGATAAAGGCGGCGAGGGTTCCTAAGAACGATCCCAGTGGCTGGAAATATATCACTGAGCTCAGTATGCAGAACCTATGCTCCGCCCCGACTGTCGCCTCCGGCAGCTCCAGCACCTATTATTGCGACGGTTGGTATAACGACAACGCTATTTCCGGCCTTCGCTGTCCGTTCCGTCGTGGTCTTGCGAGCTACGGTGCTAGTGCCGGCTTAGCGTGCCTCGATGGTCACAATGCGGTCTCGAACGCTAACGTGAACTGGTCGTCGCCCCTAGGATATGCCGCTGATTATTCAGTAAGAAGAAGTGGAGGAGAGACCCTGTCACTGGACAAAAAAATCAAGGCTAAAGGTATAGTCCCGGTAGGTTGATAAACGACGGCTCATGACCCGATGGCGATTGCAGACACTGGACACTAAAAGACACTTGGGACACCATGAGGAGAAAGGTGACTTTTCCGGGGATATAGCCCGGAAAGAAAACTATTACAAGGCTTTTGATCATGCCAGCAAGAACAAGCATGGCGAAAAAGGCCATAACAAAGTTCGAGGCGGACTTGGAAAAGAACCTTTCCGATCTCCTATACTCTTTTGAAAACGGGACGTTCGTAACCTCCCCGTATCGTTTCATGACCGTCCATGAGCCGAAAAAACGTCTTATCGGGATGCTCCCTTTTCCGGATCATGTCCAGCACTGGGCGATGCTCAATGAGGTGGAGGATTATTTTACGAGATCCTTCTCCGCGTATACCTACGGAGGGGTGAGAGGACGCGGTCCCCACGCCTACATGAGGATGATCCGGAAGGTCTTAAGAAAATATCCGGAACGTACCACCGACTATCTCCTGTGCGATATCCACCACTTCTATCCGACCGTCAATCACCCGGTACTGAAAAGCCAGCTCAGGACACGTATCAAGGATAATCATTTATTGCGAAGGCTTGATGAGATCATTGACAGCGTCGAGGGGGATACCGGTATGTTTCCCGGCACGAAGCTGGCGCAGTTCTTCTCGCTTGTCTATCTTTATCTTTTCGATCACGATTTGAAGCGGTGCTTCCATGTCGGGGAATGCCCTGCTTTGGTTGAGTACTACACGAAAAGGTATATCGAGGAAAGTATCGCAACGGCCAAAACAGAACATGATTATGAGGAGTTATCCAAAGGGATCCAATATCTCTCGGACAGGTTCAAGGGATATCTGAACCGTCTGGATTTCTGCTACCGTCTCGCCGATGATGTCCTGATACTGCATGAGGACACCGTATTCTTGCACCTTGTCATCGAGTGGATCGGTCTTTATTACGCTAACGAGCTTAGGATCGGTCTTAACCCGAGATGGAAGATCGGGCACGTGACGGACGGTGTCGATACGGGGGGATATGTGCATTTCCCGGATCACGTCCGTGTCCGGAAACGTAACAAGGTGGCTCTCTGCCGCCAGATAGCGAGATTGAGAAAGAAGGGTTTGCCGGGCGAGGAGATAAGGAAGAGGGCCTCTTCCCGTATAGGCTTCATTCAACACGCTGATACGAGTAATCTATTAAATAAATTAGGAATGGAAACACCAAGGAAAAGACTGGGACAGGTGATAAGGAATAAAAAAATGTCCGTGGGAGGATCTCCCGGCCGACCGGAAAATGAGATTCGAGGATATACTTTATGATACCCGAATACCGGAGGACCGGAGAGGCCCCGAGGAGGACAGGCTGATCGAGTTGATCGATTATAAGATTGAGGATAGCAAGATCGAGAGAAACGAGGACGGCACGCCAAAGAAGTGCCTCGCATACGTTTCCGATGGAAAGGCGAGGAGCGTTACGCTTTCACCGGTTCCGCCGTCTTGATTGATCAGGCGCTCACGGACTTCTCTCACGAGGACTTGCCGGTGGATACCGTGATAAAGGTGCTCACCAACAAGTTCGGTAAGAAATTTTTCAGGTTCACTTGACCCGTAGGGATCGCTCTTGGCCGATCCTCCCGGGTCGGCTAAAAAATCATTTAAATATATGGAGACAAGAGCGATTTACACGGAGAGAAAGACATTCGTAAAATACGATGACAACCATTACCTACTATACCTGAACGAGGAGGTCTTGGAGAACTACGTTCCGGAGGGCCACGGGGGACGAACCGGAACCGGAGCCTTGCACGGCTTACGCCTATACCGGCACGTGCGAGGATGGCGGTACGCTGATAGAGGCTGCGGATGCCACGTACGAGCGGTTCGTGTCCGGGCTCGTACGCACGAGATATTCCGCTGACAGGGTGGAGGCGATCACCCTCAATAAATTAGGTTCGGATAATGAGAGAAAGGCCGAGTTTGAGGCCGAGTTCGCCTGTCT
>ENA-OPYU01000972-OPYU01000972.1-human-gut-metagenome-genome-assembly--contig:-NODE-972-length-10505-cov-3.380324_pt1 | contig 10505 bp, 15 predicted proteins | sample MGYA00242637_ERZ504482 | MGnify/ENA primary metagenome ERZ504482 (study PRJEB26092, sample SAMD00036237) | human gut metagenome | host: Homo sapiens | study: EMG produced TPA metagenomics assembly of...
GCACCTCATTGCATTAAAATTGCATTTTTTAATATTTTTATATGGTTTTATAGTTACTTATATTGCCTAAAAAGTGGCTTAAAATCAACGATTTTGCTTTATACTCCGCACTGTCTGTCTGGAGTTCGAATAAGTTGGAGTATCAAAGAAACCCAGTATTTATGCGGGGTTGCGGCACTTCAAGAAGTCTTTTGATAACAAATTGATAACAGTTGCATAAGAGCCATTATTCTTGTAATCCAATGGTTTTGCGGTTAAAGAATGATTGACAGGTGGTTGTGCAACAAATAAATCCATATTATAAACTAAGCCCTTAGCTGTGGGTATGAAACTCATGGCTAAGGGTTTTTTGTCGTCTTTATTTATCTGGTTTGAGTTGGTCTTTGAACATTTCAACCAAAGCGTCACTAAGTTCCTGTGAGGGTACTTTTGCCCATCTCTGTGTGGTATCGAACTTCGGATAGTGGTAACGCCAGTTATCGTATTCTTCCCTGCTGATTTCTTCGGAAGATAACTTGTCCGCCTGCTCTTTCCAAGCATAGAGCATTTTTAGTAGTTCGTGGGCGTTTTTTCCTTTTTTCCTTGTTGACTTTCAGACAGATTTCTCCGTCTGCTTCGCTGACAGTCAGACCATACAGATCTTCAAGGGTAAACAAAGTGTGCATCAGTCCGATATAGCTGTCAATGTCAGGTACATCGAGGGCATGAGGGGAAACATCAAGTGCCTGTGCCAATGCAGCAGTAAGTTCCGCCTTCGGTTTTCTTGTTCCTGTTTCATATTGAGCTAAACGTACATCAGCACTTCGTTCAGGAAAACCGACAATCGTACCAAGATATTTTTGTGTCATTCCACGCAGAATGCGGAAAAAAATGTATTCTTTCTCCAATAGCCATCATCATCGCTCCTTGTATATGTAGTGTAATCAGTATAGCAGATATGTTTAGGAGAAGTCAAGATAATACAAAACAAAAAAGTTTAATATTTTTTCAAAAAACCGCTTGACACAAGCAAATATGCTTAGTATAATGAATTCGAAATTAAGCAAATAAGTTTAGAAAAGAAGGAGGGCAATCTATGGATAACAAATTTATTCGTGCCGGAGAAGTGGCACAGGAACTAAGCGTATCAAAGCCTTATGCCTATAAGTTAATTCGACAGTTGAATGAGGAATTGAAAGCAAAGGGCTTTATTACGATTGCGGGGCGTGTGAACCGCCAGTATTTCTATGAAAGGCTCTACGGAGCAGGAAAGGAGGAAAAATAATGCCGGTATTTAAGAATGAGGACAATGGAACATGGTATGTGATGGCAAGGTATGTGAACTGGAAAGGCGAGCGTAGGCAGAAATGTAAACGTGGTTTTGCTACCAAGAAAGAAGCACAGGAATGGGAGCGGATGTTCCAGTTACAGAATGCTTCTGACCTTGATATGAGTTTTGAAGCCTTTACCGAATTGTATATCCGGGATGTGAAAACACGTCTGAAGGAGAACACATGGCTGACAAAGGAGCATATCATCCGCACGAAGATACTTCCGTATTTCGGAAAGTTAAGGATTAGCGAGATTTCCACAAAAGAGATTATCACATGGCAGAATGAACTGCTTGCCTATCGGGATGAGAAGAAAAAGCCATACTCACAGACCTATCTAAAAACGCTGCACAATCAACTGTCAGCCATATTTAATCATGCGGTACGTTACTATGAGCTGCGTTCCAATCCTGCCGCAAAAGTAGGAAATATGGGAAGTGAGGAACACAGGAAATGCTGTTTGGACAAAGAAGAATACAAGAAATTCTCTTTTGAGATGATGGACAAGCCTGTTTCCTTTTATGCGTTTGAAATGCTTTACTGGTGCGGTATCCGAGAAGGAGAACTTCTTGCACTGACCGCAGCCGATTTCGATTTTGAGAAAGAAACCGTCAGAATCAATAAATCTTATCAGCGGCTACACGGAGAAGATGTGATTACCACACCGAAAACAAAGAAAAGCAACCGCATGATCAAAAATGCCGAAGTTTCTTTGTGAGGAAAATGCAGGAATATCTGAGTATGCTTTACGGATTAAAGAAGAAAGACCGTATCTTTTACAGTCACAAAAAAGGTTATCTCCATCACGAGATGGACAGAGGGGCAAAGTGCCGCAGGGGTAAAGCGTATCCGCATTCACGATCTCCGTCACAGTCATATAAGTTTGCTCATTGATATGGGCTTTTCAGCGGTGGCGATTGCAGACCGTGTGGGGCATGAAAGCATTGACATCACTTACCAGTACGCTCATCTGTTCCCGTCAAAACAGACGGAAATGGCAGATAGATTAGATGATTTAGGGAAAGGAGAGGTTGAAAATGTCAGCTAAGAACAGGGATAACAAAAAATCGTTGGAGAAACATTACGGTAGGGTTTCGGGTATCTCCCGAAGAAAATGAACTTATTAACAAGGCGGTTGCCTTATCGGGATTGCCAAAACAGGAATACTGTTACCGCCGCTGTTTGAATCAGGATGTGGTGGTACAGGGCAATCCGAGAGTGTATAAGGCACTCAAACTAGAACTTGATTCTGTCCTTACAGAGTTAAAAAGGATTGAAGCGGGAAACAGCGTGGATGAGGAACTGATGAATGTAATTGAACTGATTTCCATTATTCTTGGCGGTCTGAAAGGAGAGGATGAGAATGGAAAACTAAAAAACGAAATGACTGCCCCGAATGTATCTGTTGGCGCAGATACGGAGCAGCCGATTCAAAAAATCGCTGAAAATAGTATATACGAGTATGAAGAAAATATCAAGAGTTTTGAGGAAATGCAAAGAGAAATGCAGTTGAGTTTAGACCCCTCTTATCTCAAAGCAGTTTCCATGAATGAACTGTTTGACACCCAGTATCAGAGCAAGCCGCCGTTAATTGACGGTCTGCTCTACCCCGGCACTTATATTTTTGCAGGTTCTCCTAAATTGGGAAAGAGTTTTCTGATGGCACAGCTTGCCTACCATGTCAGCACAGGCACACCACTTTGGAATTATACCACCCGAAAAGGAACGGTATTGTATCTTGCCCTTGAAGATGATTACCGTCGCTTGCAGGAACGTTTGTACCGGATGTTTGGAACAGAGAGTGCAGACAACCTTTTCTTCTCTGTTTCGGCTGGTCAGCTGGGAAAAGGATTGGATGAACAGCTTGCAAGGTTTGTGGCAGAGCATACGGACACGAAATTGATTATCATTGATACCCTTCAGAAAGTGCGTGAAGTTGGCGGAGATAATTATAGTTATGCAAACGATTATCAGATTATGGCAAGATTGAAAAGTTTTGCAGACGCCCACGGTCTTTGTATCCTGCTTGTACACCACACAAGGAAACAGACGGCGGATGATAAGTTTGATATGATTTCGGGGACAAGTGGACTGCTTGGTGCGGCAGACGGAGCGTTTCTCCTTCAGAAAGAAAAACGGACAGGCAATGCAGCAACTTTGGAAGTATCAGGCAGGGATCAGCAAGACCAAAAACTATACCTTGTCCGTAATACGGAAACTTTGTTGTGGGAGCTGCAAAGGGCAGAAACCGAATTGTGGAAAGAGCCGCCTGAACCTTTACTGGATGAGATTGCCGAACTTGTTATGAAGGACATTTCTTCTTGGGAAGGTTCAGCAACGGAACTGGTTTCTCTGATAAAGGTAGAAATTCAGCCCCACGTTATTACAAGAAAACTGAACATTCTTTCAGGGAGATTGTATGCAGAACATGGCATTTATTATAAGAACAACCGTACCCATGATGGAAGAAAAATACGGTTTTGGAAAGACGATACGGAAACAGCGTGACAGTTGGTGACGGTTGTGACGGTATTTTTGACAACGGGGCAGTATTAAAATAACCGTCACAACTGTCACATACCGTCACAGAGAGGATGGGATACGATGAGAAATGTGCAAATATCACAGGAATTATTTATGCAGCTGCTCCGCTTTCATTTGATTGAAGATGAGAGTTGCGAGAAAGAAATTAAGAAGGAGTTGGAGAAAAAATTGGACAAGATGGTCATGCGTGACCTGTTTGGAAAATCAAAAACTGCACCGACAAAGGAAGAACGGGAACGGGCAAGAAAAGAATATCTGGACAGACGTGGAACTGACAAAAGCAGAGGAAAAAACTCTGATCTGGCTTGCCGGATGGGAAGAAAGTACCGTAGATAATCTGCTGTCAGTCATAGAAAAAGCAGCCCGGATACGGGCAGAGAAAAAGGGCGGATACGCCCATAAATCTAAGCATGAGTCCGAGAAGTAATCGGATTTTGTTAAACAAAAACAAGCCCTCGGCGTTTGAGAGCGAAATACACCCATCGCACAAACTTCGTTTATGCTCTGTGTATTTCGCTCTGCTGGGAGCTATGCTGCCAATAGGCAGATAAGTTCGTAAACAGGTGCCCATGCACCTACTCACAATAAAGTCGGCGAGAGCCGGGGAAGGAGGATGCTTATAGGCAGACATTCATTTATCAGACAAAGTAAGCTGTCCGATGTGGCAGGAAGGATTGATTATATCTCCAATCCGAAACGACAGGAATATCTTTATGCGACCTATCAGACGGAAGGAGCAACACCGGAGTTTTGGAAACATCTTGCAAGAGAAAACCAGTTGGATTTTAAGGCGAGTGGATCGGTAGGGAAATGTATTGAAGGGCGTGAGTTTATCATTGCACTTCCTGAAAGTTTTGTTCAGTACAGGGCAGATGATGTGGTAAGACTTTTTACGGAAACTTTCCATAAAAGATATGGCGTGGAGTGTAGCGCAGCCCTCCATCACAACAAGGCAAAGACGAATTATCATATTCATCTGATATTCAGTGAACGGAAAATGTTGGAACAGCCAGAAGTGAAGATTGCAACCCGAAATATGATTTTATGATGAGCAGGGAAAGCATAGACGCACGCAAAAAAGAGATTTTACGACGTGCAGGGAAATATCCGAGCTGGGTGCAGTATTATCCCTAAAGGGGAAGTATATGAAAGTCATATCTTCACCAAAAAAAGAGGAATGGTTTAAGAACAAAGCCTTTACCAAAGAAGTTAAAGAACTGTTTACCGATACGATTAACTGTTATGTAAAAGAAGAATCAGAAAAACTTTCTGTATTCCAACAGGGCGGTGTTTATCTGGCAATGAAGAAAATCGGAAAGAACAATCCGAAAGCGGAGGAGATAAAGGCAGACAATGCGGCAAGGCAGGAATGGAATCGGACAGTTGATGTGGCATTGGTTGAGGGTGTTCCTGAAGAAGATATTTTGAAGATTAAGCAGGAAAAAATCACAGACGAAACGCTGCAATCTATCAGGACACACGGTTGGCTGCCGGATATGTTCCGTCAGATTATCCGAGGAGCAAAAGACTTTTTACAGGAGGTGATTTTCAAATTTAAGCTGCCGCCAAGAACTGTGCCAAAGATTGACTTGCAGGAATGGAAGGATATGCAGAAGCTCATGTATGAATTACAGGGACAGTCAAGGGAGATAAAACGCACACAACAGGATATTTCTTCTTTGAAAAAGCAACTGTCAGAGTTACGAGGACTATTTAAAGGCAAAGAACGAAAATCTCTGGAAGGGAAAATTGAGCTGTTAGAGGATTTGGAAAAGCGTTTGCACAGGAGTATGGGGCGGATCGTAAAACGGGAAGGTTATCCCAATGTGCAATCCTTTCAGAAGGTTTATAACAAGGCAGAAGAACTGATTATGGAATACAATGAAGAACTGAGAGCGTGGAAAAATCAGACGAAACCGAAGAAAGAGAATCCGTTAGAACAGCCCCAAAAAAGCGAGTGTACTGGGAAAAAATTGCACCGCTATCAGCAGGAAGGCAGGCAGCAACCGAAACGGTCAGTTAAGAAAAAATCTATGGATAGAGAACGATAAGAAAGGTGGAAACGATTATGAAGAAAACAATATTTGAAGAAATGGGCGGCATTTATATCAGACACGGGGATTATCTTATCCCCTGTCTTACCTTGCCGGAGGAAGAAGAACAGAGATTTATCGGTGTATGGGGACAAAGGCATAAACGCTATTTGAAAGAACATAAGAGAGCGGCTTATATTACTCTGCTTACAAGTGGCAGGCTGAATAGTTATCTTGCAGATATAGAAGAACAGGCACAAGAACGCTTTGAAAGGATTGTAGAGCAGATGAAACAGGCGCAGGGGGCAGGGGATTACAGAATAGTTAAAGGCAGATGATACCTTAAAATGGATAGGGAGAATGAGTAATATACAAACGTGTGCGAGGGAGATTGTGGATAATGAGATGATTTATCAATAAGAAAAGGTGTATGGTGGAAAGCAAGTCTGAAAACAAAATGATAATATTAGCTCGTATAGGCAGGATAATATGGATAAATCAAATAATCAAAAGAACTATAAACACGATAACGAATAATATCTAAACAAAATTGATTAGGCGTTGTCAGATTCGAATAACAGACAGAAAACCTCGGATGCCCATTTTACAAGGGTTTCCGAGGTTTCTTTATGCCTGTTGGATCTATTTTTTTGACGGAGTATTATTTATGCGTTAATACCGAAAAACTTCTCCATATCCTCTTCCACGGTGCCAATTCCTGCAATGCCGAAGTTCTCGACCAAGACCTTTGCAACATTCGGGCTGAGAAATGCCGGAAGTGTAGGGCCAAGGTGGATATTCTTCACACCAAGATATAAAAGAGCCAGAAGAACGATAACAGCTTTTTGCTCGTACCATGCGATATTATAGATAATTGGCAGATCGTTAATATCGTCAAGCCCAAAGACCTCTTTGAGTTTCAAGGCGATTACAGCAAGGGAATAGGAATCATTGCATTGACCTGCATCCAGAATACGCGGGATGCCATTGATATCGCCTAAAGACAACTTGTTATATTTATATTTTGCACAACCGGCAGTAAGGATGACAGCGTCCTTCGGCAGAGCCTTAGCAAATTCTGTATAGTAGTCGCGGCTCTTTGCTCGACCATCACAGCCCGCCATAACCACAAACTTTTTGATTGCACCGCTTTTTACAGCTTCTACAACTTTATCTGCCAAAGCCAGAACCTGCGCATGGGCAAATCCGCCGATGATTTCACCGGTTTCGATTTCACTCGGAGCGACACATTTTTTGCATGCTCAATAATCGCAGAAAAATTTTTTTCGTTCGCCAATTTCTCCCGGAATATGTGTACATCCCGGATATCCCGCAGCGCCGGTAGTGTAAAGCCTGTTTTGTAACTATCCTTAGGAGGAACAATGCAGTTGGTTGTCATTAGAATAGGACCGTTAAAGGGATTCAAATTCTTCTTTTTTCGTTTCCACCAAGCATTCCCATAATTACCAACAAAGTTAGGATATTTTTTGAAAGCGGGATAATAATGAGCTGGCAACATCTCGGAATGCGTATACACATCCACTCCAGTTCCCTGTGTCTGTTCTAACAGCATTTCCAAATCGCGCAGGTCGTGGCCGATACCAGAATGCCGGGGTTCTTTCTGACACCGATATTTACCTTTGTAATTTCGGGGTTTCCATAGCTGTCTGTGTTAGCCTTATCCAGCATTGCCATACCGGATACTCCGTATTTTCCTGTTTCCATTGTTAGAGCAATCAGATCTTCTACACTAAGGTTGTCATTCAGCGTGGCAGCCAGTGCTTTCTGAAGAAATGCGTCAACTTCATCGTTGTCCTTCAACAGCACATTTGCGTGCTTCGAGTAAGCGGAAAGTCCCTTCAAACCGTAGGTGATTAACTCGCGCAGAGAGCGAATATCCTCGTTTTCGGTAGAAAGAACACCGACAGTTCTGGCTTTTTCTTCCCAGTTTTCAGATCCGTTCCATTTTGCGGCTTCAGGCAGAACAGTCAGATTGGTAACTTGCTTTAGCAGAACTTCCTTTTCGGTCAGTGTAGCACGGATTCTTGATTCAATGCTCTCTTTATCAAAATTTGCGTTGGTAATGGTAGTGAACAGATTCAGAGTAATCAAGTGATTGATTTTGGCAGATACCTGCTTACCTTCCTGACGCAATGCAGTCGTAATAGCCGAAATTCCTTTTGTGACATAGACCAACAGATCCTGCATGGCCGCTACATCAGGTTTCTTTCCGCATACGCCGGACATGGTGCAGCCCTTGCACCCGGCGGTTTCCTGACACTGATAGCAAAACATTTTTTGTTCCATAATATACCTCCTAAAAACTATTAAAATTTGAAATAATGTGGTTTCTTCTCAATCAAAAAATGCATATAGACGCGTTTGAATTAATCTTCCCAGGCGATTGCAGACACAGGACACGAGTCGATGGCCTCCTGTACAGCACCTTGATTTTCAGCGTTTGCTGGTTGATACGCTTCCGCCTTTCCCTGCTCGTTCATACGGAAAACTTCGTCGCAGATCCCACAGCAAAGCCCACAGCCAATGCAGAGATCCTTATCTACTTTTGTTGCTTTCATAAAATCACCTTCCTTTGTCAATTTTGCGTTTGATTAAAATACAACTACTAAAAGCATCTTGAACGCTTCCTGCCCATATACCGCATGGGGATGGCCTGCTGGCATGACAATAGATTCTCCTTCGTGCAGCAGATATTCAACGCCATCAATCGTGATTTTTCCGATACCATCCAAGCAGGTGACGAAGGCGTCCCCACCCGATTCATGGGTGCTGATCTCTTCGCCCTTTGCGAATGAGAACAGGGTAATACTTACTGCCTGGTTTTGTGTCAAAGTTTTGCTGACAACCTGCCCCTCCTGATAAGAAATTTGTTCTCTCAGCGTCAGTACTTCTGATTGAGCAATGTTTTTCATTTTTTACTCATAGTATCTCTCCTTTTATTCCAAAATTTTACCACCCAACGAAATCGTAACAATCTGCCAAGGAATGAATTTTCCACTTGCCTGCAACGCTTTTTTGGCAGCTAATTCCAGTCCGCCGCAGCAGGGAACTTCCATGCGTACAACCGTCACACTTTGAATGTTGTTGTTTTGAATGATCTGCGTCAGCTTTTCGCTGTAGTCTATGCTGTCAAGCTTTGGACAGCCGATAATCGTAATTTTCCCACGCATGAAATCCTCGTGCATTCTGGCATAGGCGTATGCACTGCAATCCGCTGCAATTAACAATTTTGCGCCGTCAAAATATAGTGCATTAGTCGGTACCAGTTTGATTTGGCATGGCCATTGTCCCAACTGTGATTCTGTCTGTACCCGGGCAGAAGGAGTTGTTTCTTGTGAATGTTGAATACGCTGCATTCGACTGCCGGGGCAGCCTGTATGGGGAACAGCGGCATGATTGCTTTTCGCTTTTTTCCTCATATTTTCCTGCACAGCTTTTTCATCATAGGCGGCAGCTTCTCTCTCCACAAAGGAAATTGCACCTGTCGGGCAGGTTGGCAGACAATCTCCCAAACCATCACAATAATCATCTCGCAGAAGCGTTGCTTTGCCGTTTACCATGCCGATTGCACCCTCGTGACAAGCTTCGGCACACGCACCACATCCGTTACATTTTTCTTCATCTATTTGGATAATTCTTCGAATCATTTTATACCATCCTTTCTCTTGTCTTTCTGGGCATAGTATATTATAATTAAAAATAAAAATTCTGTTGTTATAACAACGAAAGGGCAAAAAATTATGAAATTATCCGATATGCAGCTATTCCGTGGGTTAGAAGAAGATGACATCTCCTCGCTTTTAAGCTGTTTGAATAGTGTAAAACGCAATTATGAAAAAAGGAGAAGTAATTCTTTCAGAAGGGAGTATTATAGAGAATATCGGCATTGTGCTGTCAGGCATGGCAATGATATCTTGTAACGATATTTGGGGGAATACCGGCATTTTAGGAAGTGTTGCGCCTGGTTCTGTATTTGCTGAGGTATATGCCTGTATTCCGGGACAGCCGATGCTGGTTACAGTGTCTGCCGTGGAAGATACCTCTGTGTTGTTTATGAATGTGGGACGTGTTCTGACTACCTGCACAAACGCCTGCCCTTTTCATACAAACCTTGCACGAAATCTACTGACTGTCTGTGCTCATAAAAGTCTGCAACTTTCACAAAGGATTTTGCACACCAGTTCCAAATCCATACGAGGACGATTGATGTCTTATTTTTCAGAATGCGCAAAACATGCCGGAAGTAATTCTTTTCTGATTCCATATAACCGTCAGCAGTTAGCAGATTACTTGAATGTTGACCGCAGTACTATGTGCAACGAGCTTTCTAAAATGCAGAAAGATGGCATGATTGAATACAAAAAAAATCGTATTTTGCTCAAAGACTGAGATTTAAGGAATGGTATGAATTTGAATAGGGATTGATTTTTAAGCAAAATCGCTTATGATCTGAAATAGAATATAGTGCTATTATCCACAGTTACAGAGCAAGTGTTATCAACACCGATAACAAAATGATAACATTAGCCTGTATAGGCAGGATAATATGGATAAATCAAATAATCAAAAGAACTGTAAACACGACAGAGAATAATCT
>ENA-OPYU01000973-OPYU01000973.1-human-gut-metagenome-genome-assembly--contig:-NODE-973-length-10504-cov-3.721885_pt1 | contig 10504 bp, 17 predicted proteins | sample MGYA00242637_ERZ504482 | MGnify/ENA primary metagenome ERZ504482 (study PRJEB26092, sample SAMD00036237) | human gut metagenome | host: Homo sapiens | study: EMG produced TPA metagenomics assembly of...
CTCGATAGGATGGCTGATTCTCTGTCCTGCCGTGTCGGTACATACATATTCCGGCTGCATATTCTTTCCGAACATGGCCGCGAGCTGCCGGCTATCCAGCTTGCGCTGCAAGTTGGTACGGTCATACCCCATCTTACGGCAGAAGTCTTCTACGGAGAACCAGGAAGTCCCGAACAAGTCTTTGAGGGATAGCTGCCCAGGTATATGATCAGATCGAGCATGACATTTCCACCTGCCTCATACAACCGTTCAATCAGCACGGAATTATAGCATTTCCCCAAGCACCCTAGGGACACGAATCAGTTCTTTTGCCATGATAATACTTACAAAATCAATCCTTTCTCTGATTTTCATTGCCACAAAGATAGGCATACCGGCCAACATACGCGTCATAATTATCAATCAGTTTTAACGGTATGACCGGTATGGGAAAAGGAGAAGTACTTTCCTGAAGAATGCTTTATCCGCCCTTCATCAGAAAGAAAGCATCTTACACCTGTACCCCATAGACATCCTATATTACTTTTTCAGTTCTTCCGATAAAAAGGAACGGTCTATCAATACTTGCACCAATGGTTTCTCTTTGACAAACTCATCAAGCTCACGCTTTATCAATTTATTGCCCAACCCTATGCGTCGTCCAAATTCCTCGAAATCCTTCCGCCCTACCTGATGAGCAATTTGACTCCACATTGTCATCTGTAATCGACTCAACCCTCGGTCTAAGGTGTAGATCGTTAGGTTATCAGTACAGCGAAATCATCCGTTCTCTCATGAGTATCTACTTCTGTGGTGGCTCATGTATTGAGGATGTCACTACTCATTTGATGAACCATCTCTCGCTTCATCCGACACTTCATACTTGTAGTTCTGATACTATCCTCAGAGCGATAAAGGAACTGACGCAAGAAAACATCTCATACACATCAGATACGGGTAAGAACTACGATTTCAACACGGCTGACACTCTCAATACTTTACTGCTCAATTGTATGTTTGCATCTGACCAACTGAAAGAGGGTGAGAAGTATGATGCAAAGCCTACATACAAGAAGTTCTCTGGTTATCGCCCTGGCGTGGCGGTTATTGGTGACTTGATTGTTGGCATTGAGAATAGCGATGGTAACACAAAAGTTCCATTTCATGGCACGTTTTCTCGCCATGGCAGAGCTTAAGTAAACTTAGCTCTGCTCATCTGGCTTAACGAAAACCTTCGTTTTCATCAGAAGGACACGCTGAAGAGGTTCTTTGAGAGATTTGAACAGAACAGGCTCACTATCAATCGTTTCAGAGCTGATTGCGGATCATGTTCCGAGGAAATCGTGGAGGAAATAGAGAAACACTGCAAGTCCTTCTATATCCGCACTAACCGCTGCAGTTCGCTCTACAATGACATATTTGCTCTCAGAGGCTGGAAGACTGAGGAAATCAATGGCATTGAGTTTGAATTGAACTCTATCCTTGTTGAGAAGTGGAAGGGTAAAGCATACCGACTTGTGATTCAAAGACAGAAACGGATGGATGGTGTGCAGGATCTTTGGGAAGGAGAATACACATACCGTTGTATCCTGACTAACGACTATGAATCTTCCGTAAGAGAAATTGTCGAGTTCTATAACCTTCGTGGAGGAAAGGAACGTATCTTTGATGATATGAACAATGGTTTCGGGTGGGACAGATTGCCCAAATCCTTCATGGCCGAGAACACTGTGTTCCTTCTTCTTACAGCACTTATCCGTAACTTCTACAAGGCCATTATCCAAAGACTTGACGTAAAGAGGTTCGGACTCAATGCAACAAGTCGCATAAAAGCGTTTGTCTTCAGGTTTATCTCTGTACCAGCCAAGTGGATCAGGACATCAAGGCGGTATGTGCTGAATATCTATACCTGTAATAATGCTTACGCAGATATTTTTCAGACTGATTTTGGATAACGCCTACAACTTATGGGTATGATACTGCGTATTGTCTCAAGTCGCATTGTGGGTAAGGGATGTTGTAGGCAGAAGTGGGTGTTTCTGCCTCAATTTATCTGATAATTCAGTAATGAGAGGACGTGTACACGCAAGAAGGACGTTGAAGGGCTTAGTTGCGGATTTGAGGCAGGTAAGAAAATACAAAGAATTAACAGCAACCGAGAAACTGAAATACCGTATCGCAGTGAAAATGACGGCAGCCGACTACTTCCGCCTGCTGACACGATCGCATGAGGCGGGCGTATCACCAAGCGAGTACATGAGGGAATGTTTCCGTAACGGTCATGTGAAAGAACGGCTGTCGGAGGAACATGCCGGATACATCCGCCAACTCTGCGGCATGGCTAACAATCTCAACCAGCTTGCGCGTAAGGCAAACGCCGGAGGCTTCCACGATGAACGGTGGGACTGCAAGGTGGCAGTGGCAAGGATTCATGAACTTATAACCAAGATAGGGATATGATGGCGAAAATCGTAAAAGGAAGCGACTTCAAGGGTGCGGTGGATTACATCATCGACAAGAAGAAGGATACGCAGATAGTAGCAAGCGAAGGCTTGTTTATGGAAAATCTGGAAACTATCGCCATGAGTTTCAATGCCCAGTCACGGATGAACGATAAGGTGACAAAACCTGTCGGACATATCGCGTTGAGTTTTTCCAAAGAGGATGAGTTACGGCTGACGAACCGTATCATGGCAGGCATCGCGCTTGAATATATGGAACGGATGGGAATCAAGAATACGCAGTTCTTCATCGCCCAGCATTTCGACAAGGAGCATCCGCACGTGCATATTGCTTTCAACCGCATAGACAACAACGGCAATACCATATCGGACAGGCACGAGCGTCTGCGCAGTACCCGCATCTGCAAGGAATTGACCTTGAAATACGGCTTGCATATGGCTGGCGGAAAGGACAATGTCAAACGCAACCGCCTGAAAGAGCCAGACAGGACGAAATATGCGCTTTACGACATCATCAAAATGGAAGTCGGCAGATGCGGCAACTGGAACGTGCTTATCGCCAACCTGAAACGGCAGGGAGTGGAAGTACATTTCAAGCATAAGGGGCAGACCAGCGAGGTGCAGGGTGTTGTATTCTCCATGAATGGCTACCATTTCAACGGCTCCAAAGTGGACAGGCGTTTCAGTTATTCCAAGATTGACGCGGCTTTGCAGCACAACAGATGCAGGGAACGTATGGGAATAACAGCCGGAATATATGAAACGGCTACACCAAGCGCACCGTCCGGCACGGCACAAAGCGAGTTGTTCAACGGCTCTTGGGGATTGCTAAAAAGCAGTGGCTCATCTTATAACACTGCTGATGCGGAAGCCAATCAGGAAATGGTGGATATACTTCGCAGAAGGAAGAAAGTTAAGCGCAAGAGAGGTGTTGGGTTCTAATATTCTGTACTAATCCAATTCTCACGACACTTGCGCTCTATATTCATTCGGAGTGTAACCTACCTCTTTCTTGAACAGTCGGGTAAAATGTTGCGGGTACTGAAAACCGAGATTATAGGCGATTTCATTAACGGTGTCGTCTGTAGATGCAAGTTCCGTCTTGGCTATTTCAATAGACTTGTCATGAATGAAATGCAGGGCGGTTGAACCTGTTTCTTTTTTCAATAAATCACTGAAATAGTTGGGCGAGAGGCAGAGCTTGTCTGCACAATACTGTACAGTGGGCAAGCCTATCCGTTTAGCAGCCCCATCATGGAAGTATTCGTCAAGCAACCGCTCAAATCTTGCGAGGATGTCTCGGTTTTGGTTGTCGCGTGTGATGAACTGACGGTCATAGAAACGTGTGCAGTAATCAAGGAACGTCTTGATGCTGTCTGTGATGAGGTTCTTGCTGTGACGGTGTATCGGATGGTTCAATTCATATTGAATCTTGTGGAAGCAATCCATGATGATTTGCCGTTCTTCCACACTAAGGTGCAATGCCTCGTTTGTCTCGTAGGAAAAGAACGAATATTCACGCATTATCCGCCCGAGAGGTGTATTCCGCAGCAGGTCGGGATGGAACATAAGCAGGTAGCCATCTGGTTGGAACTGCATGCCGTCATCTTCCGCACCGAACACCTGTCCGGGCGCGATAAATATCAGTGTGCATAATTATTCCTAAGTCTGTGAAACCGGAACGCATGAAGCAGAATCTCGACATATTAGACTTCACCCTGTCGGCCGACGACATGGCACGGATAAAGACGCTGGATACCGACAAGCCTTTCTTACTCGGCTCGCACGAAGATCCAGAAATCGTAAAATGGTTCATGCAGTACAAAAACGCCTGAACATCAACAACCATATTTCGATAGCCGCTATCGACTATATTAAGAAGTTATTCGTATATGCCTTTATTGTAATCCGTCATGTACTGAGTAAATGTTTTGCCTGTTTGCTGTTTGAAGAAGCGCATGAGATGGCTCGGATCAGAGAAATTGAAATCATCCGCCATTTCACTGACAGTGCGGTTGGAGAATAGCAATTCGTTCTTCAGTTCCTCAAGCAGACGTTGTTTTATCAAATGGGTAGCTGATACTCCGAATTGGGCTTTTACTGAGTTATTGAGTGTGATGCGACTGACATGAAGCATGTCTGCATATTCCTGCACCCGCTGGTGGGTGCGGATATTCTGTTCCAACAAGTCCTTGAACCGAAAAGCGAAATTGTTTTTAGCAATTTCAGCGGGCAAGCAATAGGCGGCAGCGTATGTACGATTGATAATCAGCAAAAGATAATATAGTAAGGAAACAATGATATTGTACGTATCGGACACTGGATTCATCAGCTCATACTTAATCTTTCCGAGCAGCCGCATATATTCCTTCATTTCGTCATGTGTGGCATTGATGTAAGGCGGCGTATCTGTCTGGTAACAATACAAAAGGCGAAAAACGAAGAACTTGTCGGCGATAAAAGTACGCATGAAATCTTCGCGGAATATAAGGAACGTGTAATCCAACGCCGTCTCATCTACATGCCACTCTTGTTGCTGATGGGGTGAAAGCAGGAGAACCATGCCGTCGCGCAGTTCAATCTTGCGGAAGTTCAGTAGCAAATATCCGTTTGCCTTACGGAAAAAGTAGAAGCTGAAGAAGTCTGTCTTAAACCGCTTGTTTTCTGTCAGCACAAGTCCGATGTCCTTGTTTATGGCAGTATTGATGTAAAAAGTCCACGCCGCAGCGTGTCTTGTTGAAACGGTACGCTGACCAGTCGATCAGGGTTGGATTATCTCGTCCATATCCTTGTCGTTTTTGCAAAGATAATAATTTCATTTATCAAAATGGCATAATTACCGTTTTTTCAGGCATAGATGTTTCGCCGGATTCTTCCGAACTTTGCACCCGTAATCAATAACAAGACATATAGTCATGAAAAAGACATCTACAGTACAATTGGTGCGCAATGCCACCTTGAAAATCAGGTATGCGGGACACACCATGCTAATTGACCCCGTTTTAGCCGACAAAGGCACTTTGATATCGGCCCTCGGTGTGAATAAAACACCGAGGGTACACCTCACCATTCCTATTCAGGATATTATCGGAGGCGTGGACATGGTGCTCCTGACCCACAATCACATCGACCATTACGAGCCGAGTGTCCCCACACATTTGCCCAAAGAAATTCCTTTCTACGTTCAGGCCCCAGGACGCGGACGCCATCAGAAACGACGGATTTACAAATGTGATACCCATCGAAGAAATAAAAATCAATAGACGGCATATCCATTTACCGCACGACCGGACATCATGGTTTCGGGCAGATCGGGCAGATGATGGGACCTGTATCAGGTTATGTGCTAAAAGCCGAGGGCTTCCCGACCGTTTATATAATGGGTGACTGCCGATGGGAAGCATGTATCCGAGACACCGTGGAACGGTTCAATCCTGACTATATCGTGGTAAACTCCGGAGGTGCAATCTTTCCCGAATTTTCCAAAACGGACGGTCCTATCATCCCCGACGAGAACGAAGTGATGCAGATACTTGACGAATTGCCTTCGCATATCAAGCTGATAGCCGTACACATGGATGCCATCGACCATTGCCAGACCACCCGTGCAATTCTGCGCAATGAGGCAACGCATCACGAAGCCGACATGAGCCGGCTGATTATCCCGGAGGACGGAGAAACAGTTGTGTTATGAGTGTCTGCATTAAATCCCTGATAAAAAACATGAACATAGTGGTAGGGTGCACTATAGGATGCCCTTACTGCTATGCCCGTAACAACTGCCGCCGTTTCCACATTACCGACGACTTTTCCGTGCCTGAATACATGGAACGAAAACTGCGCATCATCGATACGTCCCGTCCTCATGTGTGGCTCATGACAGGAATGAGCGATTTCTCCGATTGGAAGCCTGAATGGAACGCAGAAATTTTCGAGCGGATCAGCAGCAATCCCCAGCACGCCTATATCTTTCTGACGAAGCGCCCTGACAAAATCAGTTTCTCCTCTGACGACGAGAACGTATGGATGGGCGTGACCGTTACGCGCAGTTCCGAGAAAAGGAGGATTGATGATTTGAAAAAGAATATCAAAGCACGACACTACCATGTCACGTTTGAACCTCTCTTCGATGATATCGGCGAGATTGATTTCGAGGGAATTGACTGGATTGTCATAGGCACAGAGACCGGAAACCGAAAAGGAAAGTCATATTCGCGCCCCGAATGGGTGCTTAGCATTGCAGAACAGGCAAAGGCTCATGGCATACCGGTGTTCATGAAAGAGGATTTGCTGCCGATTATGGGCGACGAAAGAATGATTCAGGAATTGCCGGAACAATTTACCAGACGAATACAATGAATATGGATACAATAAAGGAAATAGATGTAAAGAGTGTAATGACCAAATCCTCTCTGCCGGTGGGAGGATATTCGGTCAACCCTTATGTAGGGTGTCCCCACGCCTGCAGGTATTGCTACGCATCGTTCATGAAACGGTTCACCGGGCACACCGAGCCGTGGGGTACGATTTTTAGATGTCAAAAAACTGGAAGCCGATAACGAATCCTCATAAATACGACGGTGAACGTGTTGTAATAGGGTCTGTGACGGACGGTTACAATCCGTATGAAGAAGAATTCCACCGTACCCGAAGGCTGCTCGAAGAGCTGCGAGGAAGCGATGCCGAGATTATGATATGCACAAAGTCCGATCTTGTCCTTCGCGATCTCGACCTGTTGAAGAGTTTTCCCAAAGTGACTGTGTCATGGTCTGTCAATACGCTCGACGAGCAGTTCTGCGCAGATATGGACAACGCCGTAAGCATTGAACGCCGTCTGAAAGCGATGCGTCAGACATACGAGGCAGGTATCCGCACCGTATGCTTCGTCTCGCCCATATTCCCCAGAATAACAGACGTAAAGGCAATAATAGAGGAGGTAAAAGATTATGCTGATTTAATCTGGCTTGAAAACCTGAATTTACGCGGGCAGTTCAAAGGCGGGATAATGACGTATATCCGTGAGAAGTATCCTGACCTCATACCGCTTTACGAGGAAATTTACAATAAAAAAAGGCTTGAATACTGGCAGGCATTGGAGCAGGACATTTCAAATTACGCCAAGGAGCAGGGCTTCCCGTATCGTATAAACGATCTGCCATACGGACGCTCGGAAAAAGGCAAACCTGTCATCGTAAACTACTTCTACCACGAAAAAATACGATTGACAAAATGAGGCTATGCCGGACTGATGCAGAAAAGTTGTAGCGCGGATAAAAGCACCATGTATGTGGATAATATCCGGCAATCTTCCGAGCGTATGCGGGAGATGCTCAACACGCTGCTGGATTTCTTCCGTCTGGACAACGGCAAGGAGCAACCCAACCTTTCCCCTTGCAGGATTTCCGCAATCACGCATATTCTTGAAACGGAGTTCATGCCCATTGCCATGAACAAGGGGCTGACTTTGATAGTGGAGAGCCACACCGATGCGGTGGTTTTGACCGACAAGGAACGTATCCTGCAAATCGGCAACAACTTGTTGTCAAACGCCATCAAGTTCACGGATAACGGTAGTGTATCATTGGCAGCGGATTATGATAACGGTTTGCTGAAACTTATCGTTGAAGATACCGGTACGGGCATGACCGAAGATGAGCAACAACGAGTATTCGGTGCATTTGAACGTCTTTCAAATGCCGCCGCAAAAGACGGCTTCGGATTAGGCTTCCTGCAACCAGCCGTTATCCAACAGCCGGGTTAAATGCGTCCTCCCTATCTCGGCCGTCCCTTGCAGGACGACACAGCGGTCTTTCTCCTGGAGCTTTCTTAATTCCTCCAGTGAAGCCGCCATTTTCTCCGCCATTGTTGCCATAACCGTTTTTATTTAGATTCTGATTATTTTCGTGCAAATACTCGTTTTTTAGACACGTGTAAATACTCGTTTTTAATTATGTGCATTTACTCGTATTTGTTGCAAAAATACAATATTTGTTCCGATAATCAGCTACTAATGAAGTCTTTTTTTACTTGTTGTATCGTCGAAACGGCCTTTCCCGTGAGCTTCGCCACGTTCCGGATCGAGTAGCCTTTCTTTAACAAGGCGATCGCCTCCCGGTATTCCTCTTTCCTCTGTTCGGCCGTTTTCCGGCTTCCCGGCTTCCGTCCCAGCCTGCCCCCTTTCTGGATGTACAACTCCCGTCCGCTATTAAGGCGGTCGATGATCCCCTGCGTTCGATCGCGGCCAGTTCCCCCAACAGGGTAGTGATCAGAGAGGACAAGGGGTTTACCGTCTTGTCCGGCCGTAACGTTTCCAGGTTCAGGTTTTGAATATACACGCATATTTTATGCGTGTGCAGCGTATCGAGTGACTTTAGGATCTCCAGGGTTGAACGCCCCAGGCGTGAGATCTCGGTCAGCAACAACATATCCACCCGGTTCTGCGGATCTGTGCAGTATTCCAGGCAACGGCTTAAAACCGGGCGTTCGATATTGGCCTTTCGTCCGCTTATCTTTTCCTCAAAGACCGCCGTCACCTCGTACCCCCGTCCGGCTGCGAACCTCTCCAGATCGACAACCTGCCGTTCGGTCGATTGCCTGGCCGACTGCGAGCTTACACGTGAATAAATAACCACATTCATCCCTTTTGCTTTTGTTCTTCCTTATCTATTGTTTTAATCACCTTATCCACCTCTTTCAAGGAGGCATTATTTCCGGATCTATCCAAAAAAGAAATTCGCTAATTAACCTATAATTACTATCTTTGCATTGTAATGCTTGGTAAAGCCTCTGTTATCAAAACACGTAACCAAGTCAAGGATATACCCGTTCATCAAGAACGGGTTTTTCTTTTGCGACAGCCCATTCATAAGACAAAGGATATTATAACAGGTCAGTAATCACAGCCGCCGGAATATCCAGCTTTGAGAAAGCGAACATCTTTTTTCCCCAGATCCTTTAACGAGGCTCCGATATGGTACACGTCCGTTTCATCAACGATCAGGAAACGGTCGTGACTGTCCCGGTACGTCCTGATGTCGATAGGTGGGTACTGGCTGTTATGCCTGTCAAGATCAAGTTGGAGTTGCTGCGTGATACGCTGGGTGTAAATGGTGGCCGAGACACCGACGCTGCGTTTACTCAACATGAGCAAGACCGTTTCGTCCACATAGTTGTCGATAAGCACGATCGAACGCCTGGCCGACTTTACCAGATCGGTAGCGAACTTGTACGCATCGAAAATCTGGCCGTTATAAAAAATGCCTTCGACCGGGGGCAAGGCAGTACGCACAAAAAATCTATCTTCTCGGTATGTTGAGCGACAGTCCTTTCAAGTTCTGACAAACGTTTATTAATGGAATACCCTTTTAAAAGATAGTCCTTTAAAACCTTATTCGCCCATTGCCTAAATAAAATACCTCTTTTACTATTGACACGAAACCCAATGGATATGATCGCATCCAAATTGTAATAAGTCAGATTGCGCATCACTTGCCGTTTGCCTTCCTGTCGAACTGTTCGGAAATCCCGAACAGTTGAACTTTCCTCTAATTCTTTCTGATCATATATGTTTTTTTATATGCTCGCTTATATTTGCTTTGCTGGATTGAAAAAGATCCACAATTTGCGCCTGTGTCAGCCAAACGGTTTCATCTTCCAGCCTCACTTCCAACTTGACCGCTTCATCCGGCTGGTATAATATGATTTCTCCCTGTTCCATTACTTATTTACCTTTTCTTAATTCATCAAGCCTCTGCATCGCACCGCTGAACTTCTCACTAAACATCATATCATCGGGCAAAACAAACCAGGTGGGAATACCTCTCGACTGTGGATTACCTATACATTCATCTTGCCCGTTCTGTTTGCGGTAATCGTCCCATTCACTATAAGCGATGTTCCAACGAATACCTAATTTATAGGTATTTTCCCATTTAATAATAGCCAGTGAATAGGCCGGATCATCTTTGCCGTCATAAATCACTTCTACAACTTCAACCATCCCTTTAGGGAAATTTCTAAACTCGGATTTTTATACGAATAAGTGCTCATGTCTTTTATTTTTT
>ENA-OPYU01000974-OPYU01000974.1-human-gut-metagenome-genome-assembly--contig:-NODE-974-length-10500-cov-3.427070_pt1 | contig 10500 bp, 12 predicted proteins | sample MGYA00242637_ERZ504482 | MGnify/ENA primary metagenome ERZ504482 (study PRJEB26092, sample SAMD00036237) | human gut metagenome | host: Homo sapiens | study: EMG produced TPA metagenomics assembly of...
TGATGCTGGCGAACAGTGAGTTCCTGATCCTTTTGAATCAGGCTACCACCGACCGGGATGAGCTGGCGGCACTTCTGAATATTTCAGACAACCAGTTATCCTACATCACCAATGTGGGTGCCGGCCACGGCCTGATCCGCTGCTCCGGGAATCTGGTGCCGTTTGAAAATTCGTTCCCAAGAAATACAAAGCTGTACCGTCTGATGACGACCAAGCCGGGCGAAGCGTAAGAGCAGTACAGACCGGGACTGGAGGTGAGAGATGAAGAATATCAAAACCAAAGAAGTCACAACAAAACCAAAGACTAAAAATCCTGCCTCCAGAATCCCGAAGGAGCTGATGCGGACGGCCATACTGGAGAGCAAGGAAAAGTCCCAGACCATCGCAAATGCCAGGGATAATGACCTGGAGGAACAGTCCCCATCCGAGTATGCCAGTGGAAAAGTCGCATCCGCAGAGGAATGGGCTGCCAGAAAGTCTGGCAGAACTGTAACCAGCGCCGGAAAGACAGCAGCACAGACTTCCTACGAGAAGATCAAACTGAGAGTTACTGGTAAAAAACGAAGCGCAGAAAGAAGCCGCCAGAGGAACAGGGGACACACAGGCTCCCGATCCGGTCAGTCGGGAAGCACCGAAGCAAAAAAACGGGAACAGGGGCATCCCGTGTGAAGGTCAAGGAACGGGAAAACCAGGAAGTCCAGATTCAGAAAGTCAAGCGGCAAAAGGCGATTTCAGATGCCGTCAAAACGAAAGAACAGAAGATCCGGGCAGCTAGGGAGACACCAAGAATCCAGAATGGACAGGAAATGTCGGAAGGTGGATCGCTTTCCATCAAAAGACAAAACCAGAAAAGCAAGGCCGAAGATACCGCAAGGCAGAATGCCATCCGCCAGAAACAGCCGGAAAGCATCCGGATCAAGGAAAAGCCACGGAAACAGTTGGAGCCGAAGACCATACAGCGGCGTACTATTAAGACCGCCCCTCCATCTGTGAAGATCAGCATCCAGCCAGAGCAGAAGCTCCGGGTGGCCAGTTCCAACGCCTTGACAGCCCGGATGCAGAAGCAGATGGAACGAAGGGCAGCGAAGCAGGCGGCGAAGAAAGCCGCCTTGCAGACTTCCGATGGAGTCCGCCGGATACAGAAAAGCGGCAAGGGCAGGAGAGAATACCTTCAAGGCAGCTAAGGCCGCTGTAGAAGCGGCAGCGAAAACGGTGCAGTCCATGATGGCTGCACTGGGAGCCGCCGGAGCGGTCATGGTTCTGCTTCTGGTTATCATGGTCGGGATCATTGGCGGTGCGGCATTCTCTGGAAGCTCAGAGAGCAACGAAGCACTCAGCCAGGAAGTACTTTCCTATACGGCAACCATCCAGAAATACGCCAACCAGTATGGAATCCCCGAATACGTTTCCGTGATACAGGCAATCATGATGCAGGAATCTGGCGGCCGGGGGACCGATCCCATGCAGAGCAGTGAGTGCCCATACAACACCCGGTATTCCAACAGCCCGAATGCCATCCAGGATGCGGACTACTCCATACAGGTAGGAATCCAGTATTATGCGGACTGCCTAAGAGAAGCCGGATGCACCAGCCCACAGGACATGGACAAGCTGAAGCTGTCCCTGCAAGGGTATAACTACGGAAACGGGTACATAACGTGGGCTCTCCGAAACTATGGGGGCTACAGTGCAGAAAACGCTTTGCAGTTTTCCAATGAACAGGCGGCTTCACATGGCTGGAGTGCCTATGGGGATCCAGAATATGTCCCTCACGTCCTGCGGTATTATTCCAGCGGCGGATTGTTTGCCGGCCTGTTTGGAGGCAACGGCCAGATTGTATCCGTGGCACTTACCCAGCTTGGAAATGAAGGTGGCCAGAAGTTCTGGTCGTGGTATGGATTTGACAGCCATGTAGCATGGTGTGCCTGCTTTGCCAGCTGGTGTGGAGATCAGGCAGGATTAATCGAAAACGGTAAGATGCCGAAGTTCTCTCTGTGTGATGACGGAATCGCATGGTTTCAGAACAAGGGAAAATGGAAGAGCCGAGGATACTCGCCAGCGCCCGGAACCCTAATCTTTTTTGACTGGAACGGAGATGGAACCTCAGACCATGTAGGAATCGTGGAGAAAACCGAGGGCAGTACCGTATACACCGTAGAGGGAAACTCCAGTGATGCCGTGAACCAGAGAAGCTACAATATCAATAACGGAACGATCATGGGATATGGTATACTTTGAAAATTAATATGTTGACTCTTAGAGAGTAGTCAATAGTTTAGATTACCTTGACTAAAAAACAAATATAAAGTATTATGTGATTAGCTTCAACTAACTAGAAAAGGAGGGCGCACAATGACAAACCAATATATGACGAAGCTGTATCACGATCTGCTCTCCAACTCTCCGCAGACAGTGACAATAGATATTCCGGCTGATATGGGAACAGGTCAGATTTCGCAAGTTGTTACAAAGCAAGGAGCTGTTGTATCAGACTGGAAAATGAACTATTTTTCAGATATGAATGTGCAGGGTGTAAGCTGCGAAGATTATATTCAACTTTTATTCTGCTTCAATGATGGCGTATCGTGGAATATTGCAGATGCACGTCAAAGTGTCAGCATCCAGAAAGGCGAATCCTGCATTTATCGGGGACATGGTAAAATGGAATATTTGTGTTATTCTGGGAAGAAATGATTTCCTTTTTCAAGAATATAAAAATTCCCATGCCATATTTTCACAAAATTTTGAATGACTACTTTGAAGATAGTGAAATAAACGCTTATGAAAAGAAATTACTGACAGGGATTTCAAAAGTGAGCGTTACCCCGTATATGGAGCACATTTTTGCGGAGGTAAAAGATTTTACGCAATACCGAGGTGGTTTAGGGTATTTATTCTTGGAAAGTAAAGTTTTTGAATTGCTGTCTGTATATTTAAGTGAAGTATTGGAACTCAGTATTCTTTCATCGAACCATATTAGCATTTCCAAAAGTGACAGGGATTCGATTACCGAAGCAAAAAGGATTATTGACAGTCAGCTTGCTTTTGCACCAAGCTGTGAGGAATTGGCGAAAAAGGTAAATATCAGTGTTTCTAAACTGACGAAAGGATTTAATTCTTTATTTGGAACATCGGTTCACGCATATATTATAGATCAAAGACTGGAAAAGGCTGCGGGGCTTCTTTTGGAAAGTGACTTGAACGTAAGTCAGATCGCGATGCTGGTTGGATATTCAAAACCAAGCAACTTTGCGGCTGCGTTCAAAAAAGAAATATGGGGTAATACCCAAGAATTATAAAGATGAAAATACGATTGGCTAAACCTAAAAATACCGATTTTGGGTAGAATGAAATCGAGTTTGGGTTGGATGTAACGACGAAAATTGGTACAATTTGCGATGTGGTTAGAGACGATTAACCACATCGCATTTTTTATTTTCCAAATAAAGGGAGGAGGAATAAGTATTATGAAACAAAAGTTAAATGCGAAAGATTTTATTCTCATCGGTGTTTTAACGGCCCTTATGTGGATTATTTGCATGATTATCAGCACCATTATGAGCGTGGCTGGCCCGGTAACAAATGTATTTTACCCATCCGTTGTTGCAATCCCGAATGGTATCGTTATGATGCTTCTACTGGCTAAGGTACCGAAGAAAGGCGTGTTTACCATTTGCGCCGCAATTCAGGCTATCCTGTTTCTGCTGGTGGGTGCTTTCTGGTTCATTCCTATCGGTTTGATAATTGGCGGTGTCATCTGCGATTTCCTGGTTATGAGCCGGAATGAAATTACAATGAAGTCCATGATGACAGCCTATGCGCTGTTCAGTGCTATTTTTGCTTTTAGTGCTATCTGCCCTATCAAATTTCTTCAAAGCGCGTTTGTCGGAGCAATGGAGAAAAACAATATTGCTCCGGAGTACATTCAGGGAATGTTGAACATTACTTCCGTTCCCATGCTGGTAGTCATTGTTGCTGCCGGATTGGTGGGCGGTCTGATTGGTGGCTTTATCGGTCAGAAAGCATTGAAAAAAACACTTTATCAAAGCTGGACTTGTTTCAGTTAAAAATAACAGGATCAGCCCCCTGAAACTTTATCAGGCAATACAGGCAAGCGGGCTGCCTGACTTCAGAGCGTGGGGCTGAGAACAGTCCCGCGCTTTGATTTTTATAGGGAGACATTTGAATGGAAGAAGCACAAATTAAACAAATAATTGAGCGCCAGCCCCTACATGGCTCTGCGCTCCTCGACCCACGTTGCAAGATACTTCTTTTGGTCTGCATTGGTTTTGTCAGTTATTTTCTGGCCGGAGAAGTTGTCAGTCTCGCGCTCATGCTGGTTTATGGGCTGTTTATTGCCTTGGGTAACGGTGGAAAATGGGCTGTCAAAATGATAGTGATCTATATTATTGTTGCTTATCTCAATGCCCTGCTTCGTTATGTCCAAGTTCCGGTTTTAAGTGTGATTATGAGCGTGTTCGGCGTGACGGTCTTAAAATTGATTCCTATCATGATGATGGGACTTTGGATATTGCGAACTACATACATGGATGACTTAATGGTGGCACTTCAACGGATGCGGCTGCCCCAGGCAGTCACAATCCCCCTTGTTGTTATGTTCCGATATATCCCTACTTTACGGATTGAATATCGACAAATCCGAAGCACGATGGATATTCGCGGTATCAGCGATACCGTGTGGAAACGAGTATCCCATCCGTTAGCAACCATAGAATACATTTTGATACCTCTGCTAATGCGGTGCTTGAAAGTTACCGATGAACTGGCTGCATCCGGCACAACACGCGGTCTGGAGTTGGAATGCAAACGATATGCGTTGCGGCCAATCCGTTTTTCGTGGCGGGAAATTGTGGTATCGCTGTTGGGTATCCTCTTTTTGGTCGGGTTGCTGTTTATTGACCAGACTAAAATCGGGGAAATCATTTTATGGAGGGTGTGACGATGATCTCATTTCAGAATTTTAGCTTTCGTTATGAAGAAAGCAAAGACTTTACCCTCCGTGGCATTGATATGACCGTACAGACAGGAGAATTTATTCTTTTGACTGGGCGAAGCGGCTGCGGCAAAACAACCCTGATCCGCTCGCTTAATGGTCTGATTCCGCACTTTTATCCCGGAGAAATCCAAGGCGATCTGCTTATGGATGGCCATTCGCTGCTGGAAATGAAGCCGTCTGAATTGGCAGGACAGGTTGGAACGGTATTCCAAGATCCACGTTCTCAGTTCTTTATGACGGATACCACGCGAGAATTGGCTTTCGGCTGCGAAAACCTCGGACTGCCTCGCGAGGAAACGATTGACCGTATTGCAAAAGCGGCGAAAGAGTTGGAATTGGTAGATTACTTAAACAGAAGTATCTTTGCTTTATCCAGCGGGGGAAAAAAGCAACAGATCGCAATCGGTTCTGTCTATGCGCTGGGGCCAAAATGTATATATTTTTGGATGAACCATCGGCCAATCTGGACTATGCCGCTACCAAACGGCTGGCAGAAATTATGGGAAAACTGAAACACGCTGGATACACCATTTTGTGGTATGAGCATCGTTTTTATTATTTGCGTGATCTGATTGACCGAGCCTTTCTGATTCAGAATGGAAAAATTGAGCATGAGTTCACAAGGGAACAGTTTTGCTCTCTGCCTGAAGAAACACGAATTTCTTATGGCCTGCGGACAGCATACCCGGAACGCGATGCAGAATATTATCAGGAAAAGCCGCACACAAAGGATGAGACACATCGGCTGAATGTTCACAATTTAGGCTTTGCCTACAAGAAGTGCCGGATATTTTCAAATGTCAGCTTTGAAGCTCATGCAGGAGATGTGATCGGTATTCTGGGCCATAACGGAGCTGGAAAAACAACCCTCTTATCTATTTTAACGGGTCTGCTAAAGCAGCAGCGCGGCGAGGTCTGCTTTGACGGCAAAAAAACTTACACCACGCCAGCGGCGGTCACTTTCCTATCTTGTCATGCAAGATACGGATTATCAGCTTTTTTGCCAGCAGTGTGGAGGAAGAACTATCCCTTGGTATGAAGGATGATTGCAAAGAAAAAGTGGATGAAACGCTGAAAGCACTGGAACTATCAGATTACCGTGAACGGCATCCGGCATCCCTTTCAGGTGGTCAAAAGCAGAGGGTTACTATCGGTGCAGCAATCGTAAAGGGCAGCCCAGTGATCTACTTTGACGAGCCTACCAGTGGTTTGGACTACGATTCTATGGTGCGTGTCAGCAAACTGATCGAACAACTTTCAAGCTCTGGTGTGATCGTGTTTGTGGTGTCACACGATTTTGAATTTATTGTTCGTACCTGTACGGAGGTGGTTCAGTTGGATGATGACGGGGCTATTCAAAATCAAAGGCTTTCGCCAGAAATTTTGAAAACGCTGTCCGAAAAATATTTTACCTGATAGGAGGTTGGAATTATGTTTCAAAAAGTATTTGAGTATGCAGGGCCTCATAAGAAGGGGCTTTATGCAGCAACGGCCATCGTGCTGGTCAGCGTCCTGATGGGTGTCCTGCCCTTTGTGTTGGCTTATCAGGTGATAGCGCCGCTGGTCATGGGTGAATCTATTGGAGCATCCTTTATCATTTCGCGCGTGGCTCTTGTCTTGGCGTGTCTGGTGCTGCAAGCCCTTTTCTATGGCTGGGGACTGAATCTTTCTCACAAAGCCGCTTATGACACGCTGCTCCGTCTGCGAACGGCACTTCAAAAACGGTTTGAAAAGCTGCCCCTCGGTGTCATTCAGGATAAAGGCACCGGCACAGTCAAAAAGCTGTTCGTGGATGATGTAGACAGTCTGGAAGTTTTACTGGCTCACTCCATGCCGGAGGGAATTGCAAATCTGATGATCCCTATTGCGGTTTATGTGGCAATGTTCTTTGTGGATTGGAAACTGGCGCTTCTGTCGCTGGCATCTATTCCGATCAGTCTGATTGCCATGATGACGATGTATTCCGTCGGCATGAAGAAAATGGGGCCTTACTACATGGCCGGACAGAAGATGAACAATACCATTATTGAGTACATTAACGGTATGGAAGTTGTCAAGGTATTCAATAAGGACGCAGATTCCTATGAGCGGTTCCGCAAAGATGTATCAGATTATCGGGACTATACTCTGGCGTGGTACAAGGCGGCGTGGCCGTGGATGGCAATTTACAGCAGTCTGCTTCCATGCACCATTATTCTGACTTTGCCTGTTGGCGCATGGTTCGTTCTCTCTGGCTGGTCTACTCTGCCTAATTTGATCTTGGTACTGTGTCTTTCTTTAAGTATTGGTATGCCACTGCTGAAATCTCTCGGTTTCCTGCCTACCATGCCCCAGCTCAACTATAAAATTTCTGCATTGGAGCAGGTGTTGGATGCGCCGGAGCTCCAGCAGACAGAAGATGCGTTCCACGGGAAAGATGACACCATTACTTATGACCATGTTTCTTTCGCTTATCAGACCACACAGCCCGGCCCGGATGGAAAGCCTGTTGTAATTGAGGATGAAGTTCTCCATGACATTTCCTTTACGGCAAAAGCTGGACAGAAAACAGCCCTTGTTGGTGAATCTGGCTCCGGCAAGAGTACATTAGCGAAACTGCTGATTCACTATTATGACCCACAGAAAGGCAGTATTTCCATCGGTGGGCAGAAATTATGCGATATGAGCCTTGAAGCACTCAACAGCCGTATTTCCTATGTGGCGCAGGATCAATACCTGTTCAACACCTCTCTGTTCGAAAACATTCGGCTTGGTCGGCTGAACGCAACGGATGAAGAAGTGGTGGAGGCCGCAAAGAAAGCTCAGTGTATGGAGTTCCTTGAGAAACTTCCGCAGGGTATTCATTCGATGGCTGGTGATGCAGGAAAAATGCTCTCCGGCGGTCAGCGCCAGCGTATTTCTCTGGCAAGGGCAATCTTAAAAGATGCTCCTATTGTGGTGCTTGACGAGGCAACTGCCTATGCCGATCCCGAAAATGAGGAAAAGATGGAAGCTGCCATTGCAGAGCTTGTAAAAGGTAAGACCCTTGTGGTTATCGCACACAAATTACCAGCCATTATGAACGCAGATCAGATTTGTGTTATGGATCACGGAAAACTGGTTGCAACGGGCAGACATCAAGAGCTGATCCAGTCCTGCCCTGAATATCAAAAGTTGTGGAAAGCGGCACAAGACAGCGCCGAGTGGAAAGTACACACTGCAAAGGAGGGAAAATAAATGTTTGCTTTGTTTTCAAGAATATTGAAACTTTCCGGCCGTTATAAGAACCGTATTCAGGGCGCATTTGTTTGTGCGTTTCTGGAATCCATTTTGTCCAAAATGCCAATTTTTCTGGCCTTTGTGGTTTTGAGTGGCTTTGCAAACACGACCATTACCGGGCAGACTTGCCTTTATGTGGGACTTGGCCTTGCCGCTATTGTGCTGGTTCAGATGCTCGTCCACTATCTTAGTGACAGCCTGCAAAGTGCAGCGGGATATTTGATGTTCGCTGACAAGCGTATCGAATTGGGCGGCCATCTGCGGAAACTTCCGATGGGATATTTCACTTCCGGCAATATTGGCAAGATCAGTTCTGTCCTCAGTACCGACATGGTGTTCATTGAAGAAGTCGCTATGAGTACGCTGGGAAACATGATGAGCTATCTGCTGTCCTCGCTGGTTTTGCTGGCGTTCATGTTTTATCTGAATTGGCAGCTTGGCTTGATTGCTGCGATAGTTACTATTTTGGCATGGCTGGTATCTAAGGGAATGAACAAAGTTTCCCTACGAGAAGCAGCAGGCCGTCAGGAGCAGAGTGAACGGCTGACCGATGCGGTGCTGTCTTTTGTGGAGGGCATTGGTGTTATTAAGAGCTATAACCTGCTTGGAGAAAAATCCGAAGAACTGTCCGGCAATTTCAAACGTTCCAGAAATACATCGCTTGACTTTGAACGGAAAATGACCCCGTGGACAATGGGGCTGAATATCCTTTACGGTATTGGTATTGCGGCAATTTTTGGCCTGTCTATTGTGTTGGAACAGAACGGTGCGCTTTCTTTGGCTTATGTGTTGGGTGTTCTGCTATTTGTATTTGATCTTTTTGGCCCGTTGAAGGCTCTCTATGGAGAAGCATCCAGACTAACCGTTATGAACGCTGCCCTTGATCGTATTGAAGCAGTATTGGATGAACCGGAACTTTCCGACAACGGCAAGCAGCATATTCCGGCTCAGGCACAGCCGGGACAGCCGGAAGTCCTGTTCAACGATGTTACATTTGCTTATCAGGATAAAGAGGTTTTGCACCATATCAGTTTTGCCATGAAGAAAAATTCTATGACCGCGCTGGTTGGGCCATCCGGTAGTGGTAAGTCCACCATTGCAAACTTACTGGCGCGGCTTTGGGATGTAAAATCCGGCAATGTGACGATAAGGGGTGTGGATATTCGCAATGTACCTCTGTCGGAATTGATGAATCAGATCAGCATGGTATTCCAGCGCGTGTATCTGTTTCAGGACACCATTTACAACAATATCATCATGGGAAAGCCGGATGCCACGGAAGAAGAAGTCTATGAGGCTGCCAGAAAAGCCCGCTGCTATGATTTCATTATGGCTCTGCCTGATGGGTTCCAGACAGTGGTTGGCGAAGGCGGTGCGACACTCTCTGGTGGCGAAAAGCAGCGTATTTCGATTGCCCGCTGTATCCTGAAAGACGCGCCTATCGTCATTTTGGACGAAGCTACCGCGAGTGTGGATACGGACAATGAAAGCTATATTCAGGAGGCTATTTCCGAATTGGTGAAGGGAAAGACCCTGCTTGTAATTGCTCACCGCCTAAATACCATCCAGAACGCCGATCAGATTTTAGTTATAGACAACGGCCAGATTGCACAGCAAGGAACCCATGAGAAACTTTTGAAACAGCCTGGTATCTATCAGGATTTTGTCAATATCCGAAAGAGTGCGGCTGGCTGGAGTCTTGCTTAATAGCGAAAGGAGCTGCCTATGAAACTTCATACTGCCGGAGAGGATTATTTGGAGGCCGTGCTTATACTTCAAAAGAAGCTCGGTATGGTGCGTTCCGTGGATGTTGCCCGGTATATTGGAGGTTTCAAAACCCAGCGTATGTTACGCAGTAGGAACTTTACGAGAGGGTGGCTTTTTGACAACAGACGAAAACCATTATATACACCTGACCGACCTTGGCTGGGATGTGGCTGGAAAAAATTTACGAACGCCATTGCTTTTTTACTTATCAACTTATAGCCGTTGGAGTTAATCCACAAACTGCAGAAGTGGATGCTTGTCGCATGGAACATGCAGTCAGTGATGAAAGTTTTTCAAAAACTGAAAGAGCATGCGATGAGAGAGATTGCTTCACAAAAAATTGACAATACATTTGATAATTTTCCTGTGAAGAAATAGAAAATGTTGCTTTGCTAAAATAGATTAAATATGAAAGACACAAAATACAAGATATTAGCATATTTTGACAATCAATCATA
>ENA-OPYU01000975-OPYU01000975.1-human-gut-metagenome-genome-assembly--contig:-NODE-975-length-10483-cov-3.817980_pt1 | contig 10483 bp, 13 predicted proteins | sample MGYA00242637_ERZ504482 | MGnify/ENA primary metagenome ERZ504482 (study PRJEB26092, sample SAMD00036237) | human gut metagenome | host: Homo sapiens | study: EMG produced TPA metagenomics assembly of...
CGTCCTTTCTTTTCATTTTTTTCAGGCATTATCACATAACCCGGAGACACGCCGGCTGTCATATGACAGCAATCAAAGTGTACCCCGGGGTTCGCCTTTTGCATCTAAATAGCCCTGCAGAATAAAAACAGCAGCTATCATATCCACATATTTCCCTCTGTTCTCTCTGCGTACACCACTTTCCATTAATGTACGGTTGGCTTCCACAGTGGTCAGCCGTTCATCCCACATGACAACAGGCAATCCTAGTCTTCGTTCTAAGGTTTCTTTTAGCTGCAGCGATTTCTCGGCCCGTTCTCCAATGGTATTATTCATATTTTTCGGAAATCCCAGTACAAGTTCTTCTACTTCATATTGTTTCACTAATTCTTCAATTCTACGCAAAGATTTTCTCAGCTTATTCTCTTCTTCTCTTCTGATGATTTCCACACCCTGGGCCGTAAGTCCCAAGGGATCGCTTATTGCCACCCCTATGGTCTTAGAACCGTAATCCAGTCCCATGATTCTCATGCGTCAGCCCCTCTTCCAGGATTCATTTTTAATATATTCCTTCAGAAGCTCTTCTACCAGCTCATCCCGTTCCACTTTCATAATTGTACTTCTGGCACCTTTATGGCTGGTAATATAGGTGGGGTCTCCGGACATAATATATCCCACAATCTGATTCACCGGATTATACCCTTTCTCTGCCATTGCGTTATATACCAGATCCAGAACTTCTTTCACACGTACTGCCGGGTCTGTCTTTACATTAAAATATTGTGTACTTTCTAAATTTGCCATACTATTCACGCCCTTATCTCTCATTTCTACTACTGCAACTATACATCTATTCTAATATATCTTCTTTAGAAATTCAACCATTATATTGTGCAAATAAAAGTGTCATCCTCCAGGAATCCTTGAATCTGACCTATTTTTATCTGATTTTCTAAATTTTCCTCTGATAAAACCGCTACTTTTAAATATTCTCTGGTATAACCGGTCCAATAAATTTTGTCTTGAATCTGATTTTTTTCCTCAAACAGAATTTCTACCTTTTCTCCAATAAACTGTTCCATATACCTTTCTTGTGGGCTTTTTCCCAGTTCCAGAAGCACATGGCTGCGCTGTGTTTTGACTGCTTCTGGAATCTGTCCTTCCATACGGTCTGCTCTGGTTCCCTGTCTTCTGGAATATTTGAAAATATGGGTTTCATAAAAATCAGCCTGTTCAATCATCTCCCTGGACTGCTGAAATTCCTCTTCGCTTTCCTGAGGGAAGCCTACAATTACATCCGTAGTCAAAGCCGGATGGTCAAAATATTTCCGAAGCAGCTCACAGCCTTTTAAATATTCCTCTGCTGTATAATGCCGGTTCATCCTCTTTAAGGTTTCGTCACATCCGCTTTGTAAGGACAAATGGAAGTGTGGACAGATTTTCGGCATACTTCCTATGGCCTGTGCAAATTCTTCCGTAATAATTCTTGGTTCCAGAGAACCAAGACGGATTCGCTTTACACCGGGAATTTCATGAACAGCCTGAATCAGCCCCAGAAGGCTGTCATGGCAGTCTGTTCCATAAGAGCTTAAATGGATGCCAGTGAGAACAAATTCCTGGTATCCGTTCTCTGTAAGACGTTTTACCTCTTCCAGAACCTCTTCTTTTTTTCTGCTTCGCACTCTTCCCCGCACATAGGGAATAATGCAGTAGCTGCAGAACTGATTACATCCATCCTGTACTTTTAAGTAAGCCCTTGTGTGTTCTCCTGTGCTGGATAATTGGAGAGATTCATATTCTACCGGTTTCTCCAGATCCAGAACATCTTTTTCCTGTCCCTGTTCCTTTTTATAATGTTCCAGTACAAAAAGCAAATCCTGTTTCCGGTTATTTCCCAGTACAATGTCAATAGCATCATCAATTTTTCCCATATCTTTCTGCGCCTGTACATAACATCCTGCTGCAATGACAATGGCGTCAGGATTCATTTTTCTGGCTTTGTGAAGCATTTGTCTGGATTTGCGGTCTGCGATATTAGTTACTGTACAGGTGTTGATAATATATACATCTGCTCCCGGAGCAAACGGAACAATCTCATAACCGGCTTCTGCCAGCATTTGTTCCATTGCCTCCATTTCATAAGCATTTACTTTGCATCCTAAATTATGCAGGGCAACTGTTTTTTTTCATACTTTTTATCCTATTCTATTTAAACCTTTAGCGTTTTCACCAACTGTTTCCAAAGACACTTCTTTTTATTTCTCCCTTTTTGATATTGACTTTTCTTACCATAAACGGTAACATTATCCTTGTAAAAAGCAAATATAAAATCTGATGTTAGGGAGGATTTTTTTCATGAAAACAGTTAAAATTTCACTTAATTCTATCGACAAAGTTAAATCTTTTGTAAACGAAATCACAAAATTTGATTATGACTTTGATTTAGTTTCCGGAAGATACGTAATCGATGCAAAATCTATCATGGGTATCTTCTCTTTAGATTTATCCAAATCTATTGACTTAAACATCCATGCAACAGATGCAGCTTTAGATGAAATTCTGGTTACCCTGAAACCATATCTGGTTGACTAAGGAATCCAAAACATACAAATGATACAACGTGGAGTTACAGCACGGAACACTCTTCCTGCTGTAGCTCCTTTTTCATATCATCCTGTTTGTCAGCCTTCACAAAGTATGGTCTCCGCGGTTTCCACTGCTTCTTTCATCATTTCCTCAATTTTCTCCTGCAGCTTCACTTCTGAGCGTTTGATTGCCTGCAGATTTGGTTTTGTTACCGGATGCTTTGCCACAAAGATGGTACAGCAGTCCTCATATGGCAGAATAGAGGTTTCATAGGTATTGATTTTTAAAGCCACATCTACAATTTCCTGTTTATCAAAACCAATCACCGGGCGGAATACCGGCATGGTACATACTTCATTTGTAGCAGCAAGGCTGTGAATGGTCTGGCTTGCCACCTGTCCGATGCTTTCTCCTGTAATTAATCCCAGACAACCATCTTTTTTTGCAAACTCTTCTGCAATTTTCATCATATATCTTCGCATGATAATGGTCAGTTCTTCATGGGGACACTGGTCATAAATATAGAGCTGGATATCCGTAAAGTTTACTACATGAAGGCGGATAGGACCACTGTATTTTGCTACCAGTTTTGCCAGGTCTACAACCTTTTGTTTTGCACGTTCGCTGGTATATGGCGGCGCATGGAAATATACTGCATCAATAATAACACCTCTTTTTGCAATCATATAACCAGCAACCGGGCTGTCAATTCCTCCGGAAAGCAGAAGCATAGCTCTTCCGTTGGTTCCAAGAGGCATTCCACCAGGCCCTGGAATATTTTCGGAATATAAGTAAATCTTATTTCTGATTTCCACATTCACATAAACATCCGGGTGATGCACATCCACTTTCATATTCGGGCAGTTATCCAGAATCACTGCTCCCAGCTCGCTGCTCACTTCCATGGACTGCATGGGATATGCATTTTTTATTTCTTCTGGTGTTGACTTTAAAGGTAAGTTCCTTATCTCCATAGAGCTTTTTTTCACATAAGAGGAAACATCCTGAGATAATTTCTCAAACCCTTCATCTTCTAAAACAACTGCAGGACAAATGCTGAAAATACCAAAGACTCTCTTCAGCGCTTCAATAGCCTCTTCATAGTCAAATTCGCCCTCTGTATACACGAAGATACGTCCTGATTCCTTGGCAATACGGAATTTTCCTTCCACATTGCGAAGCTGATATTTGATCTGAGCTACCAGGGCGTCTTCAAAAATGTACCTGTTTTTTTCCTTTAATGGCAATTTCTGCATACTTAATTAAAAATGCTTTATACATATTTTTCCCTTTCTACTATTTTCTGGCATACCGCCGCAGCATAGGAAGCAATTTTCTCAGTGCTTCCAGTGTATAATCGATTTCTTCTTTTGTGGTGGTTTCACAAAAACTGAACCGGATTGCTGATTCTTTCCTTTCCGGTGTAAGGCGCAATGCGCCCAAAGAGCTGCTTCCTGCCCTTTTATGGCTGGAGCAGGCACTTCCTGCTGAAACATAAATCCCCATATCTTCCAGACTATGCAAAAGTACCTCACTTCTCACCCCTAAAAAGCTTACATTTAAAAGTATGTGGGGGCTCCCCGTTCCGGTTTTGGCCCGTTGATTTCCACCTGTTCTAATGTTGCAAGCTCTTTTGCAAAATAAAGCTTTAGTTCCCGCATATGCTCTACATTTTCATCCAGGTTTTGGTAAATCATCTTTGCCGCTGTCCCAAGTCCTGCAATGCCAGGTACATTATCTGTTCCAGAACGCATGCCTTTTTGCTGTCCCCCGCCTAAAATAAAAGGCTGTACCTTTGCCTTTTCATTGATGTAGAGAAAGCCAACGCCCTTTGGACCATGGATTTTGTGACCGCTGACAGCCAGTAAATCAATGCCCATTTTCTTCGGATAAATTTTGTATTTTCCATAGGCCTGAATCGCATCTACATGATAAAGCGTCCTGGGATTCTTTTCGTGGACAATTCTTCCCACCTCTTCTACCGGAACTACTGCTCCCATTTCATTATTGACAAACATGGTGGAAACTAAAATAGTATCTTCTCTTATTGCTTCTTCCAGTTTCTTTAAGTCCAGATTCCCCTCTTCGTCTACAGGTATAACGGTAATCTCAAAGCCCTGCTCCTGCAGCCACGCAAGAGGTGCAGACACTGCGGAATGCTCAAAAGGTGTGGTAATCATATGTTTCCCCTGTCTGTGATTTGCCAGGGCGGTTCCTATGAGAGCCCAGTTGTCCGATTCGGTTCCTCCTGAAGTAAAATAAATCTCCTTGTCCTGCACTTTCAGGGTTTTTGCAATGGCTTTTGCTGCCTCTTTTACATAATTTTCTGCTTCTACACCCTTTAAATGCATGGCAGAAGGATTTCCGAAATCTTCTGTCATGGATTTTTGCCACAATCTCTGCTACTTCCTTATAGCATCTGGTTGTGGCAGAATTATCCAGATATGCTTCCATTTACTCTTCCTCCAATGTAAACATTAAAATAGACAAAACCGTTAATCCGGCAGTTTCTGTCCGCAGAATCCTCTTTCCCAGTGTAATGGCCTTTGCATTTGCTTTTTCCACTGCCATTTCTACTTCCGTTTCTTCAAAACCACCTTCCGGCCCAATGAAGATTCCAACAGATTGTCCTTTTTTTATCTTCCCAATGATTTCCCTGGTCTCTCCCATCCCTTTGGCAAGTTCATAGGGAACCAGCACTACGTCCAGTTGCCCGGCATACTCTACAGCCTGGGAAAAGCTCATGACCTTCTTTACTTCCGGCACATACATGCGCTTAGACTGCTTTGCTGCACTTTCGGAGATGGCCTGCCATCTTGTCCGCATTTTTTTCTTCTTTCCTGGCATCCAGTTTTACTACCGCACGTTTGGAGGCAACAGGAATGATTTCATGTACGCCAAGCTCCACTGCTTTTTGAATAATCAGCTCCATCTTATCGCTTTTGGGAAGTCCCTGAAACAAGTACAATCTGGAAGGCAGCTCATAACCGGATTCCTGCACATACATAATATGGGCAATGATTTCCTCTTCTTTCAGTTCCCTGATATAGCAGGTATACTCCAGACTTTCCCCGCTGCTTATCAGGATGGTTTCCTCCGGCTTCATACGCAGTACATTTTTAATATGGTTCACATCACTTCCTGTAATGATGATTTCTTTTTCACCAACTTGTGCAGGCTCTACAAAAAAACGGTACATAATCTCTCCTTAATTCTTTCTTGCTGTTACGGATACCCATTCTCCCTGATAAGTGACTTCCAATACTTCCAATCCGGCATCTTTTACAGTTTTTACCACAGTTTCTTCTTTTTGATCAATGATACCTGAAGTAATATAAATGCCGCCTTTTTTCATTTGATTTACAATCACCGGAGTAAGGGGTACTAAAACATCCGCAAGAATATTTGCTGCCACAATATCATATTTTTCATATCCTACTGCATCCTGAACTTCTTTATCATCAATAATATTACCAATCATCATGTCAAAATCCTGAACCGGAATTTCATTGGCTTCTTTATTTTCTTCTACTGCCGGTACTGCACAGGGGTCTAAATCTGTTCCAACTGCATGCTTTGCGCCTAATTTCAACGCCACAATGGATAAAATACCGCTTCCGGTTCCCACATCCAGCATTTCGGTATCTTCTGTCACGTATTTCTTTAGCTGACGGATGCAGAGCTGGGTGGTTTCATGCATTCCTGTTCCAAAGGCAGTACCCGGATCAATATGGATAATCATTCTGTCCTTGTCCTCTTCTTTGACCTCTTCCCAGGACGGAATAATCAGGATATCATCTACATAAAACTGTTTGAAGTACTGCTTCCAGTTATTAATCCAGTCAATATCTTCTGTTTCATCCACAGCAATACTTCCCTCTCCAATATCCATAAAATCACGAAGTCCGTCTAATTCTTCCTTCACGTCCTTTAAAATATCTTCTTCTGTTTTTGGTTCCCCATTTAGCAGCAATCCGCCGTCTTCTGTTTCCTCTACAAAGAAACTAAGGTACGCAGTTCCGTCATCTTCTGCCATCTGGGGAAGGATGTCCACAAACATCTGCTCCTTTTCCAGTGCTGTCAATGGCACATTATCCTCAATCTGCGCCCCCTCCAGTCCAATATCATAAAGGGTGCTGATAATAATGTCTTCTGCCTCTGTTCTTGTTTTAATTCTAAATTTCTTCCACTTCATATCCTTCTGATCCTTTCTCTTTTTCCCGCAAACACATGATAATTATTATATGGGAAATAAATTCAAAATGCAATAAAAATGTATTTTGTGTACCACAAAAGAGGCCGCCGCATTTTTTACAAATACAGACCGCCTCTTTTTCTTATCCTTCAAAGATATCTTTTAATTTTTCTCCGAATTTTTTCTTCTTTTCTCCGCCTGACGGACGGTTTCCACAGGCTTCATCAAACTTGCGCAAAGCCTCTTTTGCCTCTTCATTAAGCTTTGTTGGAACCTGCACTACCAAGGTAACATAGTGGTCGCCTCTTACATTTTATTTCTAAGAGATGGCACACCTTTCCCTTTAACCGCACTTTTGTATCAGTCTGAGTACCTGGCTTCACATCATACATAACGTCTCCGTCAACCGTGCTAATCCGCACTTCACCGCCTAACGCTGCCTGGGCATACGTAATCGGCGCTGTTGAAAAGATATTCATATCCTGTCTCTGGAAAATCGGATGGCGCGCTACAATGACTTCTACCATCAAGTCTCCTCTTGGACCTCCATTTACACCTGGTTCTCCCTTTTCCCTGATGCGGATGCTCTGTCCGTTGTCGATTCCTGCCGGTATGGATACCTGAATTTTCTTTCGGTTGGAAATAAAGCCGGTTCCATGACAGTCGGAGCATTTTTCTTTAATAATCTTACCTGTTCCATGACAATCCGGACAGGTCTGCACGTTCTGTATGGTACCGAACATAGACTGCTGTGTAAATACCACCTGACCGGAACCATGACACTTAGAACAGGTCTCCGGTGAAGTTCCCGGTTTCGCACCTGTACCGTGACAGGTATCACAGGTATCTTTTAATGTAAGTTCTAATTCTTTTTCACAGCCAAAAACAGCTTCTTCAAAAGTGATACGTACAGATGCCCTGACATTAGCGCCTTTCATGGGACCATTATTTGGTCTCCTTCTGCCTCCGCCGCCAAAGAGATCTCCGAAAATATCTCCAAAAATGTCTCCCATATCTGCTCCGCCAAAGCCGCCGAAGCCTCCGCCAAAGCCACTGCCTCCGCCGCCTTGTTCAAAAGCAGCGTGTCCGAACTGATCATATTGTCTTCTTTTTTCCGGGTCGCTTAAAATTCCATAGGCTTCTGTAGCTTCTTTAAATTTCTTTTCTGCTTCTTTATCTCCGGGATTTACATCAGGATGATATTTTTTGGCAAGTTTCCGGTATGCACTTTTAATCGCAGATTCATCTGCCCCCTTGTCTACCCCCAGGACCTCATAGTAATCTCTTTTATCTGCCATTGGTTTTATCCCTTTCTAAACATGCAGACATGGGATGTTCGAAAACACCCCATGCCTCAAATATTTACTGCCTGCATGCTGCAGACCAAGTTCCTTTGATTTCTTAAACTTCTCTGTAATCTCCGTCAACTACATCGTCGCCATATGCTTCATTGGAACCGCCTTGTGCACCTGCTCCCATATCAGGACCAGCCTGTGCACCACCCTGTGCCTGAGCCTGTTCATACATTTTAGCAAAAAGCTTCTGTGCACTCTGCATTAATTTTTCTTTTGCAGCTTTGATATCCTGAATCTGTGCATCAGAGATTTCATCTGTATTTCCACATTTAGCCAGAATATCTTTTAATGCATTTAAGTCAGCCTCTACTGCTGTTTTATCATTTGCATCAATCTTATCTCCAGCTTCTTCCATGGCTTTCTCTGTCTGGAATACCATAGCATCTGCATCGTTCTTTGTATCTACGGCTTCTTTACGTTTTTTATCCTGTGCTTCATATTCAGCAGCTTCTCTTACTGCTTTATCGATTTCATCATCAGACATGTTGGAACCTGCTGTAATAGTGATGTGCTGTTCTTTTCCTGTTCCCAGGTCTTTTGCAGATACATTTACAATACCGTTTGCATCGATATCGAAGGTAACTTCAATCTGAGGAACACCTCTTCTTGCTGGTGGAATACCATCCAGACGGAACTGTCCAAGAGATTTGTTATCTCTTGCAAACTGTCTTTCACCCTGTACAACATTGATATCAACTGCTGTCTGGTTATCTGCTGCTGTTGAGAAGATCTGGCTCTTCTTAGTAGGAATCGTTGTATTTCTCTCAATCAATCTTGTTGCAATACCACCCATGGTTTCAATAGACAGAGACAGTGGAGTAACATCCAGAAGAAGGATATCACCTGCGCCTGCATCTCCTGCTAATTTACCACCCTGTACAGAAGCACCAAGTGCAACACATTCATCTGGGTTCAAAGTCTTGCTTGGCTCTTTGCCTGTCAGCTGTTTTACTTTATCCTGAACAGCTGGAATACGGGTAGAACCACCAACCAGTAATACCTGGCCTAATTCAGAAGCGGATAATCCAGCATCAGATAATGCACGTCTTACTGGCTCTGCAGTTCTTTCTACCAGGTCATGTGTTAATTCATCAAATTTAGCTCTTGTCAGGTTCATGTCAAAGTGCAGAGGTCCGTTTGCATTCATGCTGATAAATGGCAGGTTGATGTTCGTTGTTGTTGCAGAAGAAAGTTCTTTTTTCGCTTTTTCTGCTGCTTCTCTGATACGCTGCATAGCCATTTTATCTGCTGATAAGTCTACACCTTCTGTTTTCTTAAATTCAGCAATCATGTAATCTGCAACTTTCTGGTCAAAGTCATCTCCACCAAGGCGGTTATCACCTGCTGTAGATAATACTTCGATAACACCATCACCGATTTCAATAATGGAAACGTCGAATGTACCGCCACCTAAATCATAAACCATGATTTTCTGTTCTTTTTCATTGTCAAGTCCGTAAGCAAGTGCTGCTGCTGTAGGCTCGTTGATGATACGTTTTACATCAAGTCCTGCAATTTTTCCGGCATCCTTTGTTGCCTGACGCTGTGCATCGTTGAAATAAGCAGGTACTGTGATAACAGCTTCTGTTACTTTTTCACCTAAGTAGTTTTCAGCATCTGTTTTCAGTTTCTGAAGAATCATAGCTGAAATTTCCTGTGGTGAGTATTTTTTGTCATCAATTACTACTCTATAATCAGTTCCCATATGTCTCTTAATAGAAGAGATTGTCTTGTCAGCATTGGTAACTGCCTGACGTTTTGCAGGTTCACCTACTAATCTTTCTCCTGATTTTAGTAAATGCTACGACGGATGGTGTTGTTCTTGCACCTTCAGCATTTGCTACTACTACTGGCTGTCCACCTTCCATAACACCTACACAACTGTTTGTAGTACCTAAGTCAATACCAATAATCTTTCCCATGATAAATTCCTCCTGAATTTTTTACTTCTATTATGTGTTAATTGTTTGCAATTTATAAGATAAAATCATAAGGGTTTTTCCCCTTAGATGAATATCGCTAATTTGCGACTTTTACCATACTGTGGCGAACCACCTGTTCTTTATACAAATATCCTTTTTGGAATTCTTCTACAATTACATTTTCTCCGGCTTCTTCGTCTTCTACATGCATCACTGCATTATGGAAATCCGGATTAAATTCCTGTCCTACAGCTTCGATCGCCTTTACTCCCAGGTCATCCAGAACTGTCATCAACTGCTTGTAAATCTTCTCCATACCTTCTGCATAATAAGGTATTAAAGTAGCCTACTCTACCTCAGACGCAGCCACACAGATAAAACGAAAAAATATGCTGAAAAGTTAATCAGATATTTCTGCATGTGAACGGAATGTCTGGTAATCTTTG
>ENA-OPYU01000976-OPYU01000976.1-human-gut-metagenome-genome-assembly--contig:-NODE-976-length-10482-cov-4.315307_pt1 | contig 10482 bp, 9 predicted proteins | sample MGYA00242637_ERZ504482 | MGnify/ENA primary metagenome ERZ504482 (study PRJEB26092, sample SAMD00036237) | human gut metagenome | host: Homo sapiens | study: EMG produced TPA metagenomics assembly of...
CCGACAGCTTTTTCATGTGTAAAAAATGTTTATAAAAAACTTCATTTTCCATATCTTCGCTTGCCTGACCCGTTCCCGAAGATTCCGGCAGCGCCTGATCCATCTTTTTCCATTCGGTTTCCACTGCCTGCCCGTCTTCCGGGTTTTCGCAAAGACGATATTCCACCGTATCCGCCGCTTCTGTTTTCCCGCCTTCTACGCCACTTGCAACGAGCGCTCCCGACGTTCCGTACATCTGATCTTTAAACGCGACATACCGGTCGCCGTCTGTTTCATAACTTCTCCAAATACGATGACTGTCATCCAAATTCCTCAGAATGAAAAAAGGTTATCGCCTGATGCAATATTATATAACTGATAATATACTTTATCGTCTTCTTTATTATCGGAAGGATGTTTGAAACCGCCTTTTTCATTAAGCTCTCCGTTTGAAATTGCCAGAAGCGACAGTTCTGTCAGACCTGATCCTTTTCCAAACGCATAATAAGTACATAATTCATAGCGGGTCTCTCTTGTAACTTTCTTTGATACGATCTTTCCGGTTTTTATCTGCGTAAGATACCCATAACTCATCCCACACTTTATCTGTTTTCGTATCATAATTTCCGTCTTTGTCATTATCAACATAGATCGCCAGTTCATCCAAGATGTTATTACTTGATGACGGATGACCTCCCCAGTAGGACGTGTGATAGGACATGTCCCAGTAAAAGCAGTCTCTTGTCTTTTGCGTAAATACAAAAGGATCCCGATCCTCTTTGCTTTACCTCTCCGGCGGCGTCTATTACCGGCTCTTTTTTTGATCTCATGATAAGGGTCGTTCGGATTTGCGGCCTGACGCAGATTGTATACGATCTGAGAGTCTATTTCTCTCGCTTCTCCGTTTTTGATTCGTTACTTCCATCTCAAACGCAACATAAGAACAGCCTTCCGGTATTACCGTTCCGAACAGTCCCGCTTCGTCGACGCTGATCATTCGATATGTCTTCGGTATTTCCTTTTTCCCCGCATTCCCCGGTTCAATCGGATCTTCTTTATAAAACAATGCGTAGACTGTATTTACATGCAGTTTCTCAAACGTTGTCGCTCCGCCGAACGCACTTGCCTCATACAAGTTCGGGATACTTGCAAAATACATTGCTTCATATACCGCGCTGTCTTCCGCTGTTCTGTAAACATCCGTCTCTGTCATCCGCTCCCCGAGAGCGCAGAGCGCATGTTGCCTCCCATCCAGATCATAATAGATGTGAGAACAATATTCATCATTGCACAAGCTTTCCTGCTGCGCAGATGTCATGTTCTCTTCTTCCGATGATCCTTCAGAAACCGTTCTATCCGATGCATTCGGACTGTTCTTCGCGTCTGTCTCATCAGACGTCTGCCCGTTTTGCCGTACAGCATCGTTTTCAGACGTCTGCCCGTTTTGCCCATTCTCTTCTAACGGATATAGGGCGCTCCCATCTATTCCGTCGGACAGACTTTCTCCTTCCTTCCCCACCTCTGCGGAAGGGTTTTCTGTTGTAATTTCACCTGGTTTTGCCGAGACTTCCATAATCGGCCGGATGATCATAACGATCAACATAAGCACCGCCAAGATTTGCGATGCTTTCAGATTCCCCTTAAATATTCTGTTTTTTACTCCCCATTATACACCCTCGTACTTATTAGTATTATACTTATCTGTACAAGTTCCCCAACCTTGTACGAATATATCCGTATTCTATCACTCGCATATAGGAATTACAACCCTGCCGCCTGATCTATTTAAGTTTTCCTCATTTTTGTGATATTTTTCTATATTTTTCCACATCCGCTCTTTATTTCCCTTTTTTCACCGCTTTCTTTCGTCTTTTTGCACAGCATCCAAAGATATTTTTCGTATTCTGCTCCTTCTTTCCCCGAAATTCCAAGCGCTGCCGACTCCCTAACAGCCTTCTCGATCATCTCTCCCGCCAGTCTGACCGAATCTTCTGTACGGTCTCCGCGAGCCTTTCCGCCTGCAATTACGGAAGCGAACAGATCTCCTGTTCCCGAGTAACTTGCCCGATAAAGAAGAGATCCCTGCCGTTGTTTTCTCACGCGTCACCGTAAGATTTGCGACCTTCCTGCCGCCTGTTCCGGTCTCTTTTCCGACTGTACACTCTTTCGCAGCGTCCTGCTCCTCAAATAACACCCCTGTCACGATCACTTCCGATACGCCACTGTCCAAAAGTCTGCCTGCCGCTTTCGACACTTCCGAAAAAAGAGCTTCTCTGTCTCCCGTTTCCGAAATATTTTGAATCTTATCATAATCATAATCCGTCAAAAGACAAAGTTCCGTCACATTCGGCGTCACGATATCCGCTCTTTTAACAAGCTGTTTCATCTCTTTCTGAAATAACCCGTCAAAAACAGAAAATCGTTTTCCGTTATCTCCGAGCACCGGGTCTACAAGAAGAAATGTGCCTTCTTTGTGAAACAGATCGAGAAAGTGATTCACTTCCCCGATCTGTCTGTGGTCTGACATAAACCCTGTAACGATCCCGTCAAACTGCGCGCCTGATTTCTTCCATTCTTCGGTAATCATCCCCATCTGCTCTGTAAGATCCTGAAAAAAATAACTTTCAAACCCTGTCTGTGCACTCAAAAACGGCTGTCGGAAGAGGACACGGCTGCACCCCCATCGCCGACAATACCGAGATTGCGGCTGTCAGCGAACATCTTCCGAAGCCTGCCAGATCATTTAGAACCGCTACTTTCCCTGCCATGTTTTCTCTCCCTCCGAAATAGGTTTCATTACGATTGCGGAATGACGCCCCATATTGATGACGATCTCTCCGTTTTCTACAATGAACTCGTCATACTCTGTCGTATATCCTTCCTCATATGTATACATAAGCCTTTCCATCCTGCCTTGCTTCGGAACTCCCGCAAACCAGACCGGAACTGTCAGCTCTTTTAAATCTTTACTGTTGTTTAAGATAACAATGATCTGCTCATCTTCCTGAAATCTTGCGTATGCAAGTACGTTTCTTTCCGCATAGAGCAGCTTGATCGACCCTTTCCTAAGCGGTTTTTCCTGTTTATGGATTCGGATCATCTCTTTATGAAACGCGAGCAGTTCTTTATTCTCCCTGCCCCACGGATATGTGCGCCTGTTGTCCGGATCTGTAAATCCGCATACTCCCGCCTCGTCTCCGTAATAAACGGTCGGCGCTCCGACCCATGTCATCTGAACCGTAACCGCTTCACGCATAACGGCATAGTTAACGCCTTCTTCCGCAGCTTTCGCACCGACATGTTCGGCGCGTCCTACGATGTGATTCGTCCTTGTCAGGAAACGGGAGTGATCGTGATTGGACAGCTCGTTCATCGCGACCTGCAAAGAAGGAGTGAGCATACTTGCCATAAAATGGCGCATTCCGCCTATGAAGTTGTCTGCATTTCCCCACAGGTCTGTTCTTCGCTCGTCACTGTGTTTTTCCATTCCGGTCAAAAAACCACGTCAAAGGTTCCATAAACGCGTCATAATTCATAACGCTGTCCCATTCGTCCCCCTGCAGCCATTCTCCCGGATCGCCGTAATGCTCTGCCAGGATCAAAGCTTCGGGATTTGCCTCTTTTACTTCTTTGCGAAAACGCTTCCAAAACATATGGTTATATTCGTTGCTGCACCCTAAATCCGCCGCAACGTCAAGTCTCCATCCATCCGCATTATACGGAGGCGAAACCCATTTCTTTCCTATATCCATAATATATTGCTCAAGTTCCGGGGAATCCTCATAAGAAAGTTTCGGCAGCGTATCATGTCCCCACCATCCGTCATAACTTTTATTGTAAGGCCACGCCTCTTTTCTTTCATCATGAAAACGGAAAAACTTCCGGTACGGACTTTCCCCGCTCACATATGCCCCTTTTGGATATTCCGGCTGCTGTTCATAGATCCGCTCCCTGTCAATCCATTTGTTAAACGATCCGCAATGATTAAATACGCCGTCGAGAATCACACGCATCCCTCTTTTGTGCATCTCCTCCACAAGCCTTGCAAACAGCTCGTTGCTCGCTTCAAGATTGCGGATATCGCCTGTTCGCTTCTGATATTTTGTAGCGCCTGTATTATCTTTCGCTCCTTTAGGAAGCGTCTCTCCGCCGTCCGAGACGATCTTTCCATAATGTGGATCGATATAATCATAATCCTGAATGTCATATTTATGATTTGACGGAGAAACGAAAAGAGGATTAAAATATACAACCTCAACGCCGAGATCCTGAAGATAATCCAGTTTATCCATGACGCCCTGAAGATCTCCTCCGTAAAAATTACGGATATCCATCGCCGCCGGAACTTTACTCCAGTCTTTGATCTTTACGCTCGGAGCGCCGATATAAATATATTCCCCGTCCTCCACGTCATTTGTCGGATCGCCGTTACAAAACCGATCCACAAAAATCTGATACATAACCGCGCCTTTTGCCCACTCGGGAGTAGAAAATCCCGGAACGATCATAAACGCATAAAAATCTTCTCTCTGATCGGAAACGCCGCACCTGCTGAAATAACATATCTGATCTCCGCTTTTTACTTCAAACAGATAACTGAACGGAACATCACTTAGCTGCCATTCTATCTCATAGAAATCGAATTCTCCTTCCGAAACAATCTTCCACATCGGATACGACGAATTGCCGGTCAAAATATGGACTTCTTCCACATCGTTGTGAGCCGTGCGAAACCGAATCTTGATCTTTTCGTTTTCCTTCGGTTCTGCAGGGATGACATAATCCTGCGTACCGTCACAGAATAGTGCCTCTCTGTTCATATATTACCCCTCCTCCGACACTCCGTCCTCAAACAATGCCTCAAACTCGCTTCGTGTGATCTTCTCTTTTTCAAGCAGAAGTTTTGCGCACGCCTCAAGAACATCATGGTATTCTTCAAGAATAGAACGGGCTTTGGCATAGCATTCGTCAATAATACGTTTTACTTCCTCGTCGATCGTTCCCGCGATCTTTTCTCCGTATCCTCTTGACGTATGCCCGAAGTCGCGTCCGATAAACACTTCGTCACTGTCATTGTCGTAGTTGATCAATCCGAGGCGTTCGGACATACCGAACTTTGTAATCATTGATTTTGCGATCGCAGTCGCCTGTTTGATATCCTGCGAAGCGCCTGTCGTAATATCGTCAAATATTTCTTCTTCAGCTACACGACCGCCTAAGGAAACCGTAATTTCCTGAAGCATCTGCCCTTTTTGTATTAAACATTTCGTCTTTCTCCGGAAGAGGCATCGTATATCCCCCGTGCCCCGCCGGTCGGAATGATAGACACACTGTATACAGGTCCTACATCCGGAAGAACGTGGAACAAAAGTCGCATGTCCCGCCTCGTGGTAAGCCGTAATCTTTCTCTCTTTTTCAGATACGATGCGGCTCTTTTTCTCCGCTCCGATGCCTACTTTTACAAACGCATGACGGATATCTTTCTGTTGGATAAACATTCTGTTATCCTTTGCAGCTATGATCGCAGCTTCATTCAGCAGGTTTTCAAGATCCGCCCCTGTAAATCCTGCCGTCGTCTGAGCGATCTGTTTCAGATCCACATCTTCCGCCAACGGTTTGTTTTTCGCATGAACTTTCAGGATCTCCTCTCTGCCGCCGACATCCGGCCGGCCTACAAGTACGTTTCTGTCGAAACGTCCCGGTCTTAATATTGCCGGGTCAAGGATATCTTTTCTGTTCGTCGCAGCCATCACGATAATTCCCTCGTTGATGCCGAATCCGTCCATCTCAACGAGAAGCTGATTCAACGTCTGCTCTCTTTCATCATGACCGCCGCCAAGTCCGCTGCCTCTTCGTCTTGCCACAGCGTCGATCTCATCAATAAAAATAATACACGGAGCATTTTTCTTCGCATCCTGAAAAAGGTCACGCACGCGAGATGCGCCGACACCTACGAACATTTCCACAAAATCCGAACCCGAAATACTGAAAAACGGCACTCCCGCCTCTCCTGCAACAGCTTTTGCAAGAAGTGTTTTTCCTGTTCCCGGAGGTCCTTCCAACAAAACGCCTTTCGGAATACGAGCGCCTACCTGCACATATTTTTTCGGCGCTTTCAAAAAATCGACGATCTCCGCAAGTTCTTCTTTCTCTTCCTGCAGTCCCGCTACATTTGCAAACGTCACCTTTATCTCGTCATGATTTGTCATGCGGGCGCGGCTTTTTCCGAAGTTCATCGCTTTTGCATTCGCCCCGTTTCCCTGACGGTTCATAAGAAAGAAAAGCAGCATGATCCCGCCAAGCGTGATCACGGTCGGAAGAAGAACGGAAGAAAGCATCGACGTTTCCGGAATTGCAGATACCTGATATAAAACTTCGTTTTTATCAAGCAGTTTCTCTACTTTTTCCACATTCGACACATTGACCGAACGGTTCTCATCTGTATCTTTCAGAGCAAACACTACCGTACCTGTCGGAACTGCCTTATTCTGATCGATATATACTTCTGTTACATTTTCTGCCTCAACCTGCTTAACAAACTCTGTGTATGTCATCTCCTGTCGATGCATCTGCATCCGGTTTGCCATCCAGAGTGCGCCAAAAACGATCCCCATAAATATAATGATCGTAAATCCATTCACACTTCTGTAATTTCTGTTATTATCCAAAACTGATCCTCCTGATTATTCCACGCCTTCCACTACGCCGATATACGGAAGGTTTCTATATTTTTGGGCGTAATCAAGCCCATATCCCACAACAAATTCATCCGGGATCTCAAATCCGCAGTAATCAACCTTTACATCTTTCACTCTGCGGTCCGGCTTATCCAAAAGCGTACACAGGCGCATACTTGCCGGATTTCTCTTTTTCAGCACATCGATCAGGTAATACAGTGTATTCCCGGAATCAATGATATCTTCCACAATAAGCACTTCTTTATTCTCGATCGACTCATCCAGATCTTTCGCTATACGAACAACTCCGCTCGAAGCCGTTCCGTCTCCGTAACTTCCGACACACATAAAATCCATAGAAACCGGCACGGTAATCCGCTTAGCCAGCTCACACATAAAAAACTACGCCGCCCTTTAACACACAGATCAAATGAATTTGTTTCCTGCGTAATCTTCACTGATCTGTCTTCCGAGTTCCCTGATCCTCTCGTCAACTTTCTCTTCCGAAATCATCTCTCTGATCGTTTCTGCCATCTTTTCTTCCTCCGTAATCTTTATCTCAACAATATTTTTGTCTTTTCTGTCACTTTGTACGCTCTGCTCATCCTGTATCCCGGTATCCACACAATATGGCTTCCGTCTGCGACAAGAAGCATCCTGTCTCTTTCTTCCTTCGGGATCTTCTCGTTGATAAACCATGCTTTCAGTTTCTGACGTCTCCCCTGATCATCGATCACGAGATAATCGCCGCTCTGCCTTGTCCGTACGCAAAGACCGCATTTAATTATATCATAATCAATCCATTTCGTGTAACATTTTTTGCGGGATTTCTTCTGCCTGCAAAATGTCTCCGTTTTCCACAAAACGCAGTTCCAACTTTCCGGCGGCGTCTGACTCCGGCGCCGCTTTTCCCGTTTCCGCCCTGCTTTGTGTTTGCCTTATGATCTCTATCCCGTCATATGTCCTCTTCGCCGCAACGCCTCCCGGCAGATCGATCTGTTTTCCCACCTGCCGGTCAAACAATTCCGAAACCGACTGAAGGTGGGCAGACGTCAGATCTTTCTGTCCTCCGCGCACTTTACCGATACATTTTTGCAGAAGCAGTTTTCTCACTGCCGGAAACTTTGAAAAAGCTCTCTTTTCTATGACAAGTTCTATCGGCGATTCCTTCTGTTCTTGGTCCTTTTTTCTCACGCTGACGCAGGTTTTCCACAACTGCCGCACGCTGTAATCGAGATATTCACATATTTCTTCCGCCTGACGGGATAACGATTCCAGATGTTTCACCGTCTGATCGTTTACTTCGTTTTCCAATACCGGCAGCACTTTATGCCGGATCCGGTTGCGTGTATAATCGTCCTCCTCATTCGTTGCGTCGACGCGCCAGACGATTCCTCTCTCCCGCAGATAAGACTCGATTCTGTCTCTTGTAAGTGAAAGAAGCGGTCTGATCCGGTTGTCCCTGACAGGCACGATCCCGCAAAGGCCGCGTATTCCCGTTCCTCTTGCTATATTAAGCAGAACCGTCTCCGCCTGATCGTCTCTGTGATGCGCGGTTGCGATCTTCGTTCCTCCGTTTTCGGCACACATTTGTTCAAATGCTTCTCTTCGTACTTCCCTTCCCGCTTCCTCACAAGATTGTTTCCGTTTTTCAGCGATTAATTCCACTTCTTTTCGGAAAACACGACACTCCACTCCAAGTTCGCCGCAAAGCTTCTTTACATACTCCTCGTCCGCATCCGCAGCCGCTCCGCGCAGGCAGTGGTTCACATGGCACACTTTTACCTCGAAACCGAACTTTTCCCGCAAACTGCAGAGCGTCAAAAGCAGGCATACCGAATCCGCTCCGCCCGATACGCCTGCTATCACAACATCTCCATGTTCGATCATATGAAATTGTACGATCAATTCCTCTATTAATTTTTCTGTTTCTCTTCCTGCTTTTTCCATCATAAGTATACTATACCAAATCCGTGTTTTTATGTATGAAGCGCCGCGCAATACACAGCTTTTCACTATACGCATACTATACCGAATCCATCCGCGCCTGTAAAGTATTCCTGTCACATATTTCCCACATTCCCACAACGATCACCGTCATATCATCGGCAGGCTCTCTGCCTGTCCACGCCAGGACCTGTTCCAGGATATGATGCGCCATTTCTTTCGGATTGACTATAGCGCTTCCCTGAATGATCGTTTCAAGCAATATATCCTGCTCTCCTACCGGAAGGGCGTCAAGAATCCCGTCCGTAACCATGATCACAAAGTCTCCGTCCTCAAGTTTTCTCCTGACAGAATCAATCTCTATATGATGGACAACCCCGATCGGCAGACTCGTAGAACTTAGATGCTCCACACAGTCTTTTTTCTTAATAAATGTCGAGGAAGCTCCTGCTTTTACGATCTCGCATTCTCCCGAATACAGATCAAACACACTGAGATCCACAGTCGAATAATGAATCTCCTCCCGCCCTGTCGCCAGCGTTGTATTGATCATCTGAACGGCGGCTTTTTCCGGGAATCCCGCGGCAAGCAATTCTTCCAAAAGCTCGATCACAAGCGTGCTCTCCTTACATGCCGTCTCACCTGCGCCCATCCCGTCAGAAAGAGCCGCCGCCTTCTTTCCTCCCGGCAGTTCCATGAGTGTAAAATTATCTCCCGATATTTTCGCACATCCTTTCCCGATCTTGGCAGTACCTGACAGCGTATAGTACGACGGTCCCTCTCTGCATACGATCGTCATATAACGGAATCCGACTACCTGCGGACTTCCATGTGCAAGGACAAAACGTCTTCCCGCTGCTTCTGATACGGCCTGAACGACTTCTTTTGCCGTCCCTTTCTCTTTGCCTGTACTTCGTACTGTCACATGTACTTCAAACTTTCCTTTCGCCATTTAAGAACAAATATGTATACAAAACTCGCATTCCACATTTTCTAAGCGCCCCTGCTATCCTCTTTTCCATGCGCTCATCCGTAAAAATACTTTTTTCCAATTCCCGCACTGTCTGTTTCATAATATCGGCAAAAAGATCCATCTGAAACGCACACCCTTCCCTGCTTCGCGCCAGACGGTTTGTCCATATGATCGTTTGTCTCGCATCCCTGAAACCTTCCAGCATCTCCCGCAAAAATCTCGGAGCTTTCTCGCATCTTTGCATCAGTTTTCTCTTTGTCTCTACGTTTAATTCATTTCCATAATGATCGACCGCCGAGAGCACGTCATATCCCATCTGGTACGTATGAACAAAGTTCTCTCCCCAGCACCACGCGTTCTTTTCACATTTTTTGCAGACCCTTTCTTTCACCCGGTCAAACATCCCGTCAATATCGGCTCCCGAAAACTCTTCTTTGTGTGCCTCTAACTCTAAAAATGTATGGGAAAGCTGTTTGAGCGAACTTGCATATTTTTCAATCTGTTCTACATAAGGACTTCCCTGCAAAGCCTGTCCTTCTTTCATTATATATCCCCTTTCTTACAATCTGACTTTCCCGTCTTAATGTAACACGGTATTTTCTTAAGCGGCATCACCGAAAATGCCAAGAGTCATATTCCGGAATTACAGACAGCCGTCAATGTCTTGAACAGGCCCGGACTTCAACTCGCCGCCGTCAATAATAAACATCCACCCGCCTAGCGGGTGGTTTTTCATTTTCGGGCATAGCCCTAATATTACTAGCCACGCACAAGTGCGTCTTTTATTGGCCTGCCAGCCACGCGCAGGATTACTTGCTACCCGTAAACGGGTCTCGCGGATCGAATAGACTAATCTGATCCATTTCCTTATCTTGTTTTAGCTGGTTGGCTATGTAACTTTTTATT
>ENA-OPYU01000977-OPYU01000977.1-human-gut-metagenome-genome-assembly--contig:-NODE-977-length-10441-cov-3.797848_pt1 | contig 10441 bp, 11 predicted proteins | sample MGYA00242637_ERZ504482 | MGnify/ENA primary metagenome ERZ504482 (study PRJEB26092, sample SAMD00036237) | human gut metagenome | host: Homo sapiens | study: EMG produced TPA metagenomics assembly of...
GACGAACAATCTTTTTACGGATTATTCGCCTTACTGCTGTTCGTTTTCATTATTCAATTCAAATTTGTAACCTATATCCCTGACACTGACAATGCAATTCCCGGCACCGTCTTCAACGACATTCAACCTTTTTTCTCAATCGCTTTACCAGACACCAGATGATAATTTTTAATATCACCAACAGAATAATCTTTCCATACAAGCTGGTAAATCTGTTCAAATGTGTATACTCTCATCGGTGTCACCGCTAATAAGTATCAAAAAATTATATTCTTGTCGTGTTAAATGTAACGCTACTCTATTCCAAAATACTTTATGTTTCTTATGATCCATTACAAGATTTTCCCTTATTAATCATCGTTTCGGATGCTTTTGAGTTAGTTTTTTGTTTATTGTTTCGTCGTGCCAATGCAAAAAATCTGCAGATCTACTTCTTCTATAGTGCTATTTATATCCATTACACAATCTGCACCAGCGTATATTGATTCCTTTTTTCCATGACATACACAATAAAGAAGAAGCATCCGCCAAAATAATAATTGGTATCTGCGTTATCTTTCTAATAGCAGATATAATATTACTTATGTTCTCTTTATAAAGGATCACTCCTATTATAAGCACATCATAAGAAAATAAACTCAAATTATGCAGTAAAATTTGTAGATTTTCTGCATAATCTGAGTTTACCTCATTGAATAGTTTTCGATATGATTGATTGTCAAAATATGCTAATATCTTGTATTTTGTGTCTTTCATATTTAATCTATTTTAGCAAAGCAACATTTTCTATTTCTTCACAGGAAAATTATCAAATGTATTGTCAATTTTTTGTGCAGCAATCCCTCTCATCGCATGCTCTTTCAGTTTTTGAAAACTTTCATCACTGACTGCATGTTCCATGCGACAAGCATCCACTTCTGCAGTTTGTGGATTAACTCCAACGGCTATAAGTTGATAAGTAAAAAAGCAATGGCGTTCGTAAATTTTTTCGGCCACATCCCGGCCAAGGTCGGTCAGGTGTATATAATGGTTTTCGTCTGTTGTCAAAAAACCGCCCTCTCGTAAAGTTCCTACTGCGTAACATACGCTGGGTTTTGAAACTTCCATGTACCGGGCAACATCCACGGAACGCACCATACCGAGTTTCTTTTGAAGTATAAGCACGGATTCTAGCTGCTGTACGACGGCCTTTTTTTCTTTTGCCGTCGTGCGGCAGCTATTTCTGTTATACTAAGCTACTGTTTTCCACATTTCAGATTCACTTTAATGATTCATCTGAAACTCTTCAATCGATCCATAGTCAATTAGTTTGCTCTCGTCAAATGACTCTTGAAGTTTCTCTCCTTCTGCAAACAGGACATTTCCGCTTGAAGTCAGCGGCAACATACAGCTACTCGCTTTAAGACTTTGTGCCGGTTTATCCACAAGGATAATCAATGGATTTTTTGCTTCTATCGGCTCTGCTGCGCCCAACGCCACATGCACCGGAAATGCCAATAATGTCTCTCCATCATATTGATATAGTCCCACTCCATCAGGCAATACATTTCCATCAGCAGTCAATATAGGCATTTGAACATCTAAAAATTCCTGCATGCTATTTGCCAAACTGCCATATTCCACAGGTTTTAACTTGCTGGGATCACCAAAGCGATCTATCCATTGAGGGTTTGTCAGGATCAAATGGTCCCACCCCCCATCCTTTAGCTCTTTTGTAATTTCAATATTGCTGTCAACTACATATGAAAGCAGAAGATAATCTTCCTCAGAATGTAAAATGCTGGAGCCATCTGCGGTTAATTCATTGCTCTCACAAACTGTATCAATGTCTGTATATGCTATATACCAAATTTCACTCGTATTGTATTGATTAAGAGTGAGTGTATCTCCACACCCAGATAGACCCAATACAAGGATGCACACGAGTGTCATCACTATTTTTCTGCTCATTTACAAATCCCCTCAGTTTTCCTTACGTTCGAGAACATGATTTTCTTTTTTGAATACCCATCATGCCTAAAATCAGAATTGCACATACGACAATACTGCCGACAATGTACTGCCATCCAAAAAATGATAGATTAAGAATATAGCGTGCTGCCGGATTAGAAAAAAATGTGTGTGAACGGCTCATTCGCTGCAATTCTGCTCATTACTCCGCTGACATCTGCCAGAGGTATTCCGTAAAGGGACGCACCAAAAAAATTAAAGAACGAGTTTTTCTACAATGGACGGCAGTAAAATTCCTAACACACAACCTCCCACCCGATGTGCCGCTGGTGTATTAAAAAGATAAAACGCTCCCGCAATGTAAGGTAGAACAGCTAAACATCCACCTAAAACAACTGGTGCCAAATGAAATCCGAAGATAACAAAGACAAGGCGCAAAAGTAAATATACGCCCAAGATAATCAGCCAACTTATAATCAGAGAAGCCGCAGGCTTATTTTTCTTTGGTGTTTGCGTACGAATCTGCTGTTGCATCATCAAACCTCCTGACTGGATATTGCACCTTGGGGAACATCAGAATAATGGTTGTTCCGCATGACAACTGTGATGTGATTTGTAAATCTATCGCTAAATCTTTTGCCATTTTCTGCACTAAATATAATCCCATACCTGTGGAGCGGCTTAAAAAGCTTCCTGCGTCCCCAGTGAAGCCCTTATCAAAAACAAACGGCAGATCAGACGCGGGTATACCTGTTCCGTTATCGCTGACGGATAGAGTAATCTGCCCGCTTTCTGGATTATCCGTTACTGAAAATTGAATAGCGGGGGCGGTGTCCTTCACAGCATACTTTACACTGTTGCTAATAATCTGTCCCAAAATGAACATAAAGCCTTTTTTGTTAGAAATTACGTTACAGTCGTTCCCGGAATATGTGACAGAAAATTGGGCTTCTTCAAGCAAGGATAAATTGTCCTCAACCGCTTCCCGACAAGTCTCTAAGATCAGAATTGGTTCAAAATAGCAATCTTTGTGAGCCGCCCCAAGACGTGAAAAGTACAAAATCTGTTCTACGTTCTGCCGCACATGGTCGCGTACATATAGCATACGAGTATGCACCAACGGTGACATCTCAACCTTTCGATTATCTAAAAGAAGCGTCATAAGGGACAGAGGTTTCTTGATTTCATGCACCCAATTTTCAATATAACTTTCGTAGTTGGCAACCTTTAACTGCTGTTCGTTCACATACCCCTCTTGCATTCTCAGATGATGGGCTAATTCATGGATATATGGGCGCATTGACGCGGGGGCACTTTCACACAACAGGTATTCGTTTGTGTCGTCCGGCTCTAACAGAAAGCGCCGAAAAGCGGCATCAATTTTACTGCGTTTATGAATTGAGATGACAAAGGGGATGACAAACGCGGCAAGTGATACAAATATCATTAGCCCCACAAGGCTCAAAAAATCCCCCGGATAAGCCACCCATGCCAGAAACGCAAAGAACAAATCCAAGCAGCCAAGAGTAATCAACCAAATACGATTGGACGATACATAGGTCAAGAGAGTATTAAATTTCTTCATACTTCCACCTGCTCTTTCAAACGGTAGCCTTGCCCGCGCACCGTTTCAATGCGATCATCAAGTCCAACTTCACGCAGCGTTTTCCGCAGTCGTGTAAAATTGACTTGCAGCGCATTTTCGTCTATAAACTCCGCTGTTCCCCAAAGCACATGAAACAGGTCGCTCTTTGATACAAGGTTCGGGCTGCTTTTCAAAAGGGTGAGAAGTATTTTCCCCTCATTCTGCGGAAGAACATAAGATTTCTTTCCTGCATAGAGCGTAAAAGTGTTTGGATCAAGCAGGAAGCCGCCCCCGTTAAGCAATCCCTGCTGCATCTGTTCTTCTTTGCGGCGCAAGAGGTTTTTAATGCGGGCAAGAAGCCGTTCCGTGTTGCATGGCTTTGTTAGGTAATCGTCCGCCCCTAATCCCAAAGCGTGAAGCTCGTCCTGTAATTTATCTCTTGCAGTTAATATCAGCACAGTCCCAAGCTGTTTGGCCTTTACCTCTTTGCAGATTTCAAAGCCGGAGTGAAAAGGAAGATTGATGTCGAGCAAAATCAAGTCCGGGGAAAGAGACATTATCTGTGATACGGCATTTTCAAAGTCAAGCAAAGGAACAGCGTCATATCCCGCTTTTTCCAACACATCAATCAATTCTTCCCGCATATATACATCATCTTCAACCACAATAATTTGCGCCAATATGAACACCTCCTTCCCGAATAAGCCCATTAAGCATTTGGCTTCCAATTTAATTTGCTGATTTCACGGTTTGCTGTCCGCGCAATAGCCACACCGTACAATGCAAGCATACAAACAACGACAAGCGCCATAACGAGCAGCATAGGATAAGACTGTTGCAGTTTTGCCATATTAGAGTATAGGTAATGCTGCATTGCGCAAATTCCGACTGTACCGCTGATACACGCAGGAAACAGCGGGAGCAGAAAATACCATAGCACCTGTTGGTTTATGGAACGCTTCATTTGTTCGCGTCGTGCGCCCAGAATAGAAAGTGTCGCATACCTTGCCTTTGTTTCTCGCATTTGGGTTAGGAATTGCAGGGCAAGTAGGGCGCAAGCGATAATTAGAAGCATAAAACCCATGTATAAGGTCGTGTAGCTGCCGGAAATGACATAAAATAGTTGCCGTCCGAAATTGTCCAAATAGCTTTCGCAGTACAGGCCAGAGGGCTTTAACAGGTCACGGGCTTCCATAATCGACACCATCAGGCCATCAGCTTCCACAGTTTCGCTCGGAATACAGAAATTGTGATAAACGGTAACGGTGTCTGGATTTACATATTCAGAATATACTTCATCGGAAACAATCAATGCGGTTATGATTTTTACGTTTTCATCCGCAGTCAAGCCTTTCATCGGCACAAACGGGATAAGCGTAATTGGCAGTCCGTCAATAGAAATCAAGACTTTACCATTAGCCCGTGCGTCCTCCGCAATCTGGTTCAACATGGTGGTGGTTTCTTCTTTTGTACTCCCCTGAAAATCCGGGTTAAGATAGAATACAGCTTCGTCGATTCCAAGAACGATAGTTTTTTCTCCAGCTGCTTCCAGCAATTCGTTATATGAAGATACGGGAATTAAAAATGGCGAAGCTCCCGTAGTATCAATACACCCTAAAAGGTTAAGCGCGGCTGGTTGATTGGGACTGAACTCATAGCTTGTAGCTCCTTGTGTGACGGGATCCTCTACTTCTGGCGGCAGATTCAAAACAACCTGTTCACGCAGCCCGGACCAATCTATAAAAGAGTTCGCTTTCACGGAAGCTGGGCGTTTCATTGTTCCTGTTTCCACGCGGCTCAAATCAGCCACATAGGGCTGCATTTGCTTACCCGAAAGGTATTTTTCAACAGTCGCTTCATTGCCCGTGACGGTAAAATCGTAAACAGAAGATCCCCGCGTCATTTGGTTCCCATACGACATAATGCGGGTTGATCCGTCCGCAATGAGCATGATAGTGAGCATAATCAAAATAGATGCAACACCGATTGAAATATACTTGTGGACTATATTTTCGTGTAACTGCCGCAGAGTGAAAATATATAGACCGTGTGTTGTGTTGCGTTTCACAGAAGCCGCCGCTGCGCTCAGCAAGCCTGCAAGCCCACGGATAAAAAGCATTGTTCCCACAATACCTAATATCACGGCAACAATTATCATCATACCGCCAGCAACCATGAAATACTTTAGGATTACCCAATATGCAAGCGTCAAAACTACCGCTCCGAGAATGAGGGAAAATAAGTTCCCACTCATTTTTCCAACTTGCTGTTTCTTCGCCATTTCTCCATAAAGGAGTTGGTGGATTTCTTTGTTGAATAGTTTTCCACAAAGGATGAACAACGCGACAACTTGAATCATTAGAAATCCAAGCGTTGTCAAGAGAACAGCGCTCACAGAAAAACTTGACTGATGTGCAATTATGCCGCGACCTACAAGCCGTGCCGTAGCAAGGCTGATTACCTCTGATAAAAAGCCGCCGCAGATCAGTCCGCCCAAAAGAGCCAGCAGTGATGTGATTAGCCCCTCTGCCATGATTTGAATAAACAAGTGTCGCTTTGTCATTCCAAACATCAGGTAAAGCCCTAATTCCCGGCTCCTACATTCAAGCTGATATTTGTTCGCAAAAATGACAAGGAAAAATACAAACAGCAGCGAAAAAAGATAAACCGTCGGCATTAGCATTGTCAGAAGTCGATTAACAGCGTCACTTTCGATTTCCTCCAAGAAGCGCATCACGTCCTGGCTTCCAAGGGAGAGGACGATATAAAATGTGGCTACAGCTGTAACCATAGTAAGAAAATAAATCAGGTTCTCACTACGGTTTCGTTTGGAGTTTCGCCACGCAAGGTTAAAGAACATTTGCACTCCCTCCTCCCATCTGTGCCATTACCTGTAAGATACGCGCATAAAATTCCTCCCGTGTTTCAGTCGGAATTTTCCGGCGCAGCTCATGGAAAATCACACCGTCCTGTATGAATAGGATTCTGGAACAAAAACTTGCAGCGTTCGGGTCGTGTGTTACCATCAAAATTGTGCGTCCGCGACCGTGATTGATCTCGCACAGTTTTTCCATAAGCAACCGCGCTGCCTTTGTATCCAATGCCCCAGTTGGCTCATCTGCCAAAATAATATCGGGGTCGGAAATCAAACTGCGGGCGGCAGCGACGCGCTGCTTTTTGACCACCTGACATCTGCACCGGTAAATTTGGAGAGCACATCCGTGATTCCAAAAAGTCCTGCAATGTCATTCAACTTCTTCTCCGCAGCAGATATATCTACATTATGGATAGAAAGCGGCAGCAGGATATTTTCTCTGCCAGTCAAGTTGTCAAGCAAAGCAAAATCCTGAAACAGATAGCCTATTTTATTGCCCCGATACTCAGCCAGTTTTTCGCTATCAAAGGAACTCACATTTGCGCCGGAAAGCAGGACTTGCCCGGAGGTCGGTTTAATAACCGTAGCAATGCAATTTAGTAGGGTCGTTTTTCCTGATCCGCTTGCGCCCATGATCCCCAAAAATTCGCCATCAAGAACATCAAAGGTAATGCCATTAAGAGCTTTTGTAGGAACACCCTCTTTCGTATATACCTTGTGTATATCTCGGACTTCCAAAAGTTTTTCTTTGCAATTCATATTATCACCTTTTGCCTTTTCGCTTTTTGATTAGTTGTTGATTATATTTTACTGCATGGCAGGAAGATAAACCACTTACAGTTGATGTAAGGTTTCTATGCTAAATGCTAAAGGGCGGCGATGTGACGTTTGTGCCAGATCGCCGCTGCTTTTCTTTATATTTATTCTATCCGATGTGCTTGCCCGCTTCAAGGTAATAGTTATGAATTATTTTGGCTATCAAGTGGAACTATATAAACATATCCGAAAGAAACAAATTTTCTTGATAAAGATCATGTTTCTTCACTCAAAGATAGCTTTACAAAATACACCTCTAAGGCTACTACAATAGGTAGGGCGCAAGGTCTTATGCAGAAGCACTTTGAGACCTTGCGCCCTCTGTTATTCTACCCTAAAAATACTTTGCCAGCTGCTTCAGACCACGCCGGATGCTGTCACGGATACAGGTAAGTTTGCATCCTTCATTACTCTTTAATGGAATTTGTATTCTCAGTTTTATAATCGGTATAATCAAGCCCATTAACCGGCATAATAAGGTCATTCCATCACATAAACCGGAACGATACGATATTATTGAGGTGAACGATTATGCCGATTGATGATTTAACTGCTTTAGGGCAAAAAATTGCGGGAAGCCCGAAAGAATAAAGAACTGACACAACAGGAACTTTCTGATCTGAGCCATGTTTCTGTAAAGCAAATCGCCAATATCGAAAAAGGGAAAATGAATCCTTCCTATTTGATTTTGAGAGCATTGGCAAAGGTCCTGCACATCTCTTTAGATACACTTATAAATCCAGATGTTTCTCTGGAGGATGAGGGTGTCAATCAGATGAAAATGCTTTATTCCAGCTGTCCGCCAGAAATGCGTGACACCCTGCTGCATCACACCCAGGAAACGGTGAAAGAACTGACAGAGTTGTCCGAGAAATTTGAAACGAATTGAGCCAGTGAGTGAAATTTAACGATTCTCTCACTGGTTCTTTTCATTTCATATAAATTAAAATTTCAATCAAATAAAAAAGTCAACTTGTACATATCAAATTTCTCTTCATAGGTTATAACTTATATTTTATTTCAAAGTATACCATATCCCATGATTGTTCCGTTATTAATATTATAGCTTCTCTGGTTCACGGCATTGCTGGAGTTTCCTTCTACGGTGTATACGGTACTGCCTTCGGTTTTCTCCACGATTCCCACATGGTCTGAGGTTCCGTCCCCCGTTTCCAGTCAAAAAAATGATCAGGGTTTCCGGGTGCTGGGGAATATCCCCGGCTTTTCCACTTTCCTTGCTCTGGAACCATGCGATTCCATCATCGCACAGGGAGAATTTTGGCATCTTGCCGCTCTCGATGAGTCCTGCCTGATCCCCACACCAGCTGGCAAAGCAGGCACACCATGCTACATGGCTGTCAAATCCATACCACGACCAGAACTTCTGGCCTCCCTCATTTCCAAGCTGGGTAAGTGCCACCGATACGATCTGGCCGCTGCCTCCAAACAGGCCGGCAAACAATCCGCCGCTGGAATAATACCGCAGGACATGTGGGACGTACTCTGGGTCGCCATAGGCACTCCATCCATGCGAAGCCGCCTGCTCGTTGGAGAACTGCAGGGCATTTTCGGCACTGTAACCGCCATACTTCCGTATCGCCCACGTTATGTATCCGTTGCCGTAGTTATATCCTTGCAGGGACAGCTTCAGCTTATCCATATCCTGTGGACTGGTGCATCCGGCTTCCTTCAGGCAGTCTGCATAATACTGGATTCCTACCTGTATGGAGTAATCTGCGTCCTGGATGGCATTGGGACTGTTGGAGTACCTAGTGTTGTATGGGCACTCACTGCTCTGCATGGGATCGGTTCCCCGGCCGCCGGATTCCTGCATCATGATCGCCTGTATCACGGAAACGTATTCGGGGATTCCGTACTGGTTGGCATATTTCTGGATAGCTGTTGTATAGGAAAGGACTTCCTGACTCAATGCTTCGTTGCTCTCTGAGCTTCCTGAAAATGCCGCACCGCCAATGATTCCAACCATGATAACCAATAAAAGAACGATAACTGCTCCGGCGGCTCCCAGTGCAGCCATCATGGACTGCACGGTTTTCGCTGCCACTTCCACGGCGGCCCTAGCTGCCTTGAATGTATTCTCCCCTGCCCTTGCCGTTTTCTGTATCCGACGGATTCCATCAGAAGTCTGCAAGGCTGCTTTCTTCGCCGCCTGTTTCGCTGCCCTTCGTTCCATCTGCTTCTGCATCCGGGCTGTCAGGGCGTTGGAGCTGGCCGCACGGAGCTTCTGCTCTGGCTGGACGCTGATCTTCGCAGACTGGGGAGCCGTCTTGATGATACGCTTCTGTATGGTTTTTCGGCTCCGGCTGTTTCCTTGGTTTTTCTTTAATCCGAATGGTTTCCGGCTGTTTCTGTCGGATGGCGGTCTGCCTTACTGTATCTTTTGCTTCCTTCTTCCGGCTCTGTTCTCGGATGGAGAGCTGCTTCATTTCTGCTATTTCCTGTCTGTTCTGGATTCTTGGTGTCTCCCTGGCAGCCCGGATCTTCTGCTCTTTCGTTTTGACGGCATCTGAAACCACCTTTGCCGCTGGGCTTCCTGGATCTGTACTTCCCGGATCTGTGCTTCCTGAGCTTCCCGGCTGGCAGGATTGGCGGTCTGTGTGTCCCCTGTTCCTCTGGCGGTTTCTTTCTCCGCTTCTTTTTTGCCAGCGGCTCTCTGTTTGATCTTCTCGTAGGAAGTCTGTGCGGCTGTCTTTCCGGCTCTGGTTACAGTTCTGCCTGTCTTTCTTGCAGCCCATTCCTCTGCGGATGTGACTTTCCCACTGGCATATTCGGATGGGGACTGTTCTCCCATGTCATTGTCCCTGGCATTTGCGATGGTCTGGGACTTTTCCTTGCTCTCCAGTATGGCCGTCCGCATCAGCTCCTTCGGGATTCTGGAGGCAGGATTTTTGGTCTTTGGTTTTGTTGTAACTTCTTTGGTTTTGATATCCTTCATCTCTCACCTCCAGTCCCGGCTTGTCCCGCTCTTACGCTTCGCCCGGCTTGGTTGTCATCAGGCGGTACAGTTTTGTATTTCTTGGAAACGAATTTTCAAACGCACCGATTCCCGGAACAGCGGATCAGACCATGGCCGGCACCCACATTGGTGATGTAGGATAACTGGTTGTCTGAAATATTCAGAAGTGCCGCCAGCTCATCCCGGTCGGTGGTAGCCTGATTCAAAAGGATCAGGAACTCACTGTTCGCCAGCATCA
>ENA-OPYU01000978-OPYU01000978.1-human-gut-metagenome-genome-assembly--contig:-NODE-978-length-10439-cov-3.875873_pt1 | contig 10439 bp, 12 predicted proteins | sample MGYA00242637_ERZ504482 | MGnify/ENA primary metagenome ERZ504482 (study PRJEB26092, sample SAMD00036237) | human gut metagenome | host: Homo sapiens | study: EMG produced TPA metagenomics assembly of...
ATTTTACTATCAAATCACACAAAAAGCAAGAAAGAACGGCTTTCCCGAAAAATTTTCCGGAAAAGCCGTTCTGAAACTCCTTCAATCTCGCATTTGTTCCGCCCAAAAGGCCCCCTCTCCGAGGGGGGCTGGCAATGCCGCAGGCATTGACTGGGGGGAGTTACCACGCAAAGCCCCACTTGGAGAAATAGCGCAGCAGGCTGTGCAGCTGCCACAGAAAAGGGCTTCAGGCTGCGGTGCGCCGCGCGGTGCCATGCATGGATGGCGGTGTACTGGGGCACCAGATACGCCTTGCCCCGGGTGCGCATCTTCTGGGTCAGGTCAGCGTCCTCCACATACATGAAGTAGTCCTCATCAAAGCCGCCCACGGCCTTGAAGGCTGCAGTATCCACCGCCGAGAAGCTGCCGGTGCAGAACTCGATCTCGGTGGGTTTTGTCAGGTCTTTGTCCGCCATGAGATAGCGCTCGTTGTACTTTGCCCAGAATTTCAGGCAGGGCAGCTGGCGGTACACCATGGCCCGCACACTGCACCGGCGCAGCGGCAGACGCTGGGGCCGCCCGTCCGGGAAGGTGAGTGCGGGCCGCGCCATCACCACGCCGGGGTGCTGTGCCATCCAGTCCGCAAGGTCACTCAGCGTATCCGCAGTGAGCTGGATATCCGGGTTCAGGATAAAGTGCACCCGGCTTTGCAGCAGGCTGAGCACCGTGTTGTGGCCGGTGCCAAAGCCGCCGTTCTCTGTGCGGCAGAGCACCTCCACCTTCTGGTCCTCGCGGATGTGCAGGGTGCCGTCCTTCGCGGCCTTTGCAAGGCACTGGCCGCTGCCGTCCGGGCTGGCATTGTCCACCAGATACAGTGTCAGCGGGTGGCGGCGGGTGCAGTCCAGCACGGTCTGTGCCGCCCTGAGCGCTTCATCCGCGCCGTTATAAACTACAATACAAGCAGAAAGTTCCATGTCGTTCACTCCAGCGGTTTGATGTCAAAGCTGAAGTCCTCTTTCATCAGGTCAAAGTTCGGGTTCATGCAGGGGTCGCCTGCGGCCAGCTGCTTTGCCCACCGCTTCTGGAAGCGCTCCACCTCCGAGATGAAGCGCTTGCGCTTGACCGGGTTCTCGTCCAGACCGCGGCTCTTGCTCTCGTAGTGGTACAGCTGTGCAAACGGGGTGAACACGTTGGTATAGCCCGCTTCGCGCACGCGCACGCAGAAGTCCACATCGTTGAAGGCCACAGCAAAGCTCTCGTCCAGACCGTTCACCTGCTCGTAGACGCTCCTGCGCACCATCAGGCAGGCGGCAGTGACCGCATACACATCCTGTGCATAGACCAGACGTCCCATATAGCCGGGGTGGCCCACCGGGAAGTTCTTGTGCATGTGGGCCGCAAGGGTCAAAAAGCCGAAGCCGATGCCCGCGTGCTGGATGGTGTTGTCCGGATAAAGCAGCTTTGCGCCCACGCAGCCCACACGGTCCTGCTGGGCGTACATGAGCATTTCTTCGATCCAGCGCGGAGAAATGACCTCGGTATCGTTGTTGAGCAGCAGCAGGTATTCGCCGGTGGCTTTCTTTGCGCCAAAGTTGTTCAGGGCGCTGTAGTTGAAGCCGGTGCCCTGCCATGTGATCACCTTCAGGTTCTTGTGCTCCTTCTGCAGCTTTTCATAGCAGCGGAAGGTAGCAGGCTCCCTGCTGTTGTTCTCGATGACGATGATCTCAAGATCCTCATAGGTGCTCCTGCGGTAGATGGACTCCACGCAGGTGCGCAGGTCGGAAGAATGGTCGCAGCTGGGGATCAGGATGCTGACCCGGCCCGGCTTTGTGATGGTATAGTCCGTCTTATAGAAGCCCGGCGTACCCGGGATCATGGAAACTTCATCCACCGGCACACCCACACGCTCGTAGTGAGCATACAGGGCCTTGACCGCAGCTTCCAGACAGTAGGTCTTGGCCGAAATGTTGCTTGCCACGCTGGTGGGGCTGGAGCGCCAGTAGTACAGCAGATGCGGGATATGCACGATCTTGTGCGCCTTTTCGGTCAGGCGCAGGTAGAGGTCATAGTCCTGACTGCCGTTGTAGGCTGCACGCTCATCGCCGCCCACAGCGGCCAGCAGCTTTGCGCTGAACACGCTCAGGTGGCAGATATAGTTGTTGGAGCGCAGATTATCCAGCATATAATCCGGCTTGAAATGGTAAACGGTCAGGTGGTCGATGTCGCCCTCAAAGGTCACTTCATCCGTATACACAAAGTCTGCGCCCTGTTCGGCAATGGCCTGTGCCACGTACCACAGAGCACAGGGGTGCAGGATATCATCGTGGTCCAGCAGGGCGATGAACTCGCCCGTTGCCAGCGCAAAGCCCTGATTGGTGTTGCCCGCAATGCCCTCGTTCTTTTCCAAGCTTCTGGTAGCGGATGCGGGGGTCTTCCGCAGCACGGGCTGCTACGGTCTGGCCCACCGTCTCGTCCTGTCCGGCATCCACAAGGCACAGCTCCCAAGTTCTGATAGGTCTGGTTCTGCACCGAGTCCAGCAGCTCCACCAGAAACTGCTGCGGCGTATTGTACAGCGGCACCACGATGCTGATGCGCGGCGCGGCGGGCTGGTCGGCCGCCTGCCTTACCAGCAGCTCTGCGCTGGCAAAGCGGTCGGCGCGCATGGTCCTGCCCGGGAACAGCTTCGCGTATTCCTTTTTGGCCTTGCCTGCGCACGCACGCCGGAAATGCCCACCCGACGCAGCTGGCCCAGAAAGACGAACGGCGGGAAGGTGTGTGCCAGCTGACGGCCCTTGCTGACAAAAGTAGCGCAGCGGCCAGCTCATCTTCCAGAAAGTAGAGCTGGTCACATTGTTCAGTGTCTTTTCCAGATCCTGCTCATGGCTGCGGCTCAGCGAAAGATCGCTGCGCAGGCGTTCCAGCTGAGCCGTCTGCTCTTCGCCGGTGCGCTCGGCCTGCTGCATCCGCTCTCGCAGATCGTCCAGCGTCATCTCGTAGCCTGCCAGCAGCTGCTGTGCATCCTGCACAGCGGCGCTGCGGCAGAACAGCGCGGTCTGCTGGGCTTTGCCACGGTTCTTCCACTCAAAATCCCGATACAGGCCCTGTGCGGCCAACTGCTTTGCACAGTCAGCCATGGCCGATGCATCGGTGCATACCAGCAGCACCTGTGCACACTGCAGTGCGGGCAGATCCACCCATTCCGGGTCCTCCACCACCAGCAGGGCAGCGGTGCCCTGCTCTGCATTCTCCGGCAGCAGCTGTGCGCCGGCCTTTTCCAGTGCTTCGGCCAGTGCGCCGCTGCCGCCCAGCACCTGAATGCTGGCAGGGGTCAGCTCCCGCACGATGCGCTGCGCCAGTGCACGGCAGCGCTCGGCCTGTCGTTTGGTTTCTTTTTCCTGATCCATTCCGATCTCCGCTCCTATGGAACTTTTTTATCTTAAAATGATCTCTCAAAAAATCACACGATTTATAGTATACCAAATCCGGCATGATTTGAGAAGGTTTTGCGCGCATTTCTTTGCAGTTTTCCACTGCTTACCAGTGGAACAGGCTGTGCAGCCAGCCAAAGAACCCACCGCCGGAGCTGCCGGAAGTGGAAATGCTCACACCCGTGTAGTAGTGGCTCAGGATCTCCCGGTAGCCCATGCCCTGCTCCTGTGCGTAACCCACAGCACCGCACTGGCTCATGCCCACGCCATGGCCAAAGCCGTAATAGGTCATGCAGGGGGCTGCCGCTTCCGTCCGCGCCAAAGTCGAAGCAGTAGCGGGAGGAAACGAACTGGCCGATATAGCGGTAGCTGCGGCCATTGGAAACAAAGGGTGTTGTACTGCACAAAGCCGCCCAGATCCTTGTGGGTGGTGTCGGCGCTGACGTAGGGCTCGCCGGTGCGGCTGTCATTATACTCTTTATAGGTATAGTCTTTTCCGATGACCCGGCGCAGCTTGTTGTGGTACTGCTCCTCGTAGGGGCTTTCTACGCTCTGCAGATAGGGCACATCGGTGCCCCATGCGTCCCGGCTGGAGCAGGTGCCGTACACGCCGGTCTGGGTGTTATAGCCCGCACTGGCCGACCACACGGCGTCGCAGACGCTGCCGTTATAGGTGAGCACCTCGTTCTTCACCGGTTCCACCGCCCTGCGGATGGCTTCCCGTGCCGAGGACGGGATCTGGTCCACCGGAGTGTAGATGAGCGCATTGGAAGAGGAGCCGTACTGCTTGTGGTATTCCAGATAGGAATGGATGGCCACCGCCTGCGCCTTCCACGCCTGCTGGGCGGCGCTGGCGCTGACATAGCTGCCAATGGAGCCAAGCTCCGTGTAGGTAATGCCCACAAGACAGTCCACAAGGTTCAGCGTGACATTGCGCTGCAGGCCTTTTCCCTTGATGTTGAGGTAAGGCATGGTGATGGTATCACTGGTGCCAAAGAGCCATGCAAGGCAGTTTTCCTCCTCGGCAGGGATCAGGGTCGTGTCCGCGCCGCCCATAGTGGTGGCTGCCGAAGCCGCCGGGGCCAGCACGCAAACGCACAGCGCTGCTGCCAGCACAAACGCCGCCGCGCGGCGCACAAACCGATGCAGATGTTTCAAAAGTGATCTCCTCCTGTTTTTTGCAGATTTCTGACTGTATTTTTTACAGTGTAACACAGCCTGCGCCTGCGGGCAAGGACTGGACTTTCGTTTTCACATCTGGACAAAGAAGAAACCGGAGGGCCTTTCCCGTTCGGGCTGCTCTCCGGTCTGATTTATAAGGTCTCCGGCCGACGACGCATGGCATCGTCGATCTCGTTCTCGATCTCCCGCAGGCAGTCCAGCAGCACCGGATTGAACGCCCCGGCCTCGCCGGTGCAAAGCATCTGCACTGCAGCCGCGCAGGGTACCGGCGGCTGGCTTCCGCTGCCAGTAGTCAGCGTTTCGTAGGCATCCGCAAGGCCGACCACCTGTGCCGCAATGGGGATCTGTTCGCCAACCAGCTGGTCCGGGTAGCCGCTGCCGTCGTACCGCTCGTGGTGCCAGCGGCAGATCTGATAGGCTACCCGCACAAAATCTTCGTCGCGGTAGGCATCCAGCTCTTCCAGCATCCGTGCACCCAGCAGGGTATGCTGGCGCATGATTTCTTCATCCTCCGGCGTGCGCGGCTCCGGGCTGTTCAGGACCTGCTCCCCGATCTCCATTTTGCCAATGTCGTGCAGCACCGAAGCCATGCTGATGGTACGGCGCATCTCCTGCGTCAGGGGGTTAAGTCTCGGTCTTTTGCACCAGATGGTCCAGCAGCATTCCGGTCAGGGTGCTGATGTGCTGCACATGGGTGCGGCTCTCGCCGTTGCGTCGCTCCACCACCCGGCTCAGAATGCCGATCATCATTTGGCTGCGCTTTTCCTTTTGCGACACCTGATCCGCCACCATGGCGCTCAGGCGGCGCTGCTTTGCATACATGCGGATGGTGTTGGTAATGCGCTGATACACCACCCTTGCATCAAAGGGGCGGCTGATATAATCGGACGCACCCAGATCAAAGGCGCGGCGCACCGTGTCCACATTGTCCTCGCTGGAGATCATGATGACCGGGATCTCTTCCAGCATTCCGCGCTGGCTCATGGCTTCCAGCACGGTAAAGCCGTCAATGCCGGTCATGTGGATATCCAGCAGCACAACGGAGATGCCGGTGGGGTTCTGTTCCAGCAGGCGCAGGCAGTCCTCGCCGGAAGCCGCTTCGGCAGTGTCGAACTGGCTGTTCAGCATCTGGCTGAGCAGCATCCGGTTCATGGCCGAGTCGTCCACAATGAGCACACTCTGGCGGCTGTGGGTGGGCTGCAGGGCGTGCGGCTCCGGCTGACGCTCGGTGATCACGGTGTTTTTCTGGATGCGTGCATAGTGCATCAGCCGTTCCGCGTGCTGCACCGCATCGTCCACATTTTCGTCGTCGATCCACACGCCGCCAATGCTGGCCGACATGCGGATGCGGGAGTAGCCCGGCACGCTGGCCGCCTGCAGCTGCAGACGGATCTGTTCCAGACGCGGGCTGAGCTGTTCCTGCCGGATGTCCGGCAGCAGCAAAAGCAGCCTGCCGCCGTCGTAGCGGATCAGGCGGTCTTTTTCCGAAAGGCCGCGCCGGATGGTGCTTACCGCCGTTTCCAGCACGCTATTGCCTGCACCGGAGCCGTAAACATCGTTGGAGAACTTCAGATCGTCCATATCCAGCATCGCCACACCGGCGGTAATACTGCGGTAGCGGTAGTTTTCATCATAATAGGTGCGGTTGTAGGCACCGGTCAGCGGGTCGCGGTAGCGCTTTTCCCGCTCGTCGGTAATGCTGTTGAGCAGCCGCTCACCGTTTTCCGGGTCCAACAGAACGCTGCGGTCGATCTTGCGGGTCAGCTCCAGCACACAGAGTTGGCCATCCACCTGCACACAGCTGGCCGTGATCTCGTACAGCTCCTGCCCAAAGTATTCCAGCCTTGTTTTCCGGGTGTTCTTTTCCAGCGCCTGCCTTGCCACGCAGTTTTCACACGGACGGCTGCGCCGCCACTGGGCATAGCAGGGCGCGCTGCCCTTTTTGCCGCCCTGCACCTCGTCCGCCTTCATCAGGCGCACCGTCATGAACACCTTGCGGAGCTGGCGCATTTCCTCTTCCATCTGCTGGCGTGTTCTGCCTTTTTTTGCTCATCATCGCATATCCCCCGCTGCAAAACCGCGCGTTTTGGGCCGCACGGCATTCCTTCACGAATAACATTATACTATTTTTTACCAGAATACGTCAATCTTCAACCCCTTGCAGCCCGCAGTGCGGAATGTGTCGTTTTGATCCTGTAAAAATCAACGTAAGCTCTTTATTTTTGTCAAATTTCCTCATCAGACACCGTACTGTGCCGCACAAAGCGACGCAAAATTGGGGAGTGCAGTTTTCCGGCCGTCTGCTGCCCGCTCTGCCCGGGAACAGTCCACGTGTTTCCGCCGGAAACTCAGTCTTGATTTTGTGCGCAGAATCCGCTATAATAGTAACGTTCTTTTGAATTGCGTATCAGCCGGTGTGTCGGAATGGCAGACGAGGGGGACTCAAAATCCGCTTCGTGATTTTTCTTGTCTGTGCAAGAAATTCACGATTGTGCGTTGAATTTTGAAGGTTTGTCGAAGCAGAATTTCTTACATCCCTCCTGAACATCCCTCCAATCTTCAGAAACCGGTACTAATGTCCCAAAATTGAATATAAGCCGATGTGGCGGAATGGCAGACGCAAACGACTCAAAATCGTTCGGGAAACCATGTGGGTTCGAGTCCCACCATCGGCACTCCATCATAAAACAGCTTAGAATCGAAAGATTTTAGGCTGTTTTTCTTTTTCTACTCAGTTTCTTATACCTTGGTGTTTTCTGGGAAGATGTTGACGATTGCATTCGCCGAGGACACCTTGCTGGAGAAATCCAGATGTGTATAAATGTTGCTTGTTGTGCTGATGTCACTGTGACCGAGCCACTCCTGAATCTCCTTCAGGCTCACGCCATTGGCATAGAGCAGACTGGCACAACTATGGCGCAGATCGTGAAAGCGGATACGCTTCATCTGGTGTGCGACCAGAAAATCCGGGAAATGCTGACTCAGAAAGTCGGGCCGAATCCGCTTTCCCATCGGGTCTACATAGATATAGTCAAGATAATCGGTGCAATAGCTTTTGCCGCAGACCTTCCGATTCTGCTCCTGCTCCTTTTTCATTTTATTGAGCATCTGCTCACAGGCAGGGATTAGGGGAAGTGTCCGGCAGCTCGACTTTGTTTTTGTCTTATCTCGTGCGATTTCCGTTACCGTTCCGTTGACCTTTGCGGTCACAACCGTATGCTGAATGCTGATTTTCTTGTTCTCAAAGTCAATGGCATCCCATTTCAAACCAACAATTTCACTGCGCCGCAGCCCGTAGAATGCAGCCATGATAACGCCAAACTCCGAAGGGTCACCTTGAATCGCTTTGAAAAGCTGCTCCAGTTCTTCACCGCTGTAAATCTCCGACTTGAACTTTTCCTTACGAGGACGTTCAACGCGATCTGCCGGGTTGGAACGGATCATGCCGATTTGAAAAGCATACTGTAAGCATTTGCGGATGTTGGCGTGATAGTGAATGACGGTGTTTGCCGTAAGGCCACGATCCAACTCATGCTGGTAGAAGTCTTGGATGTATTTGGGATGCTGTTCCATATCCTGCAATGTATAGTGGAGCGGTTCAAAATATGGGACGATTTTGTGAATGATTGCTCTTTCATAGCTGGTATAGGTTGTGATTTCCACTCGTGACTTCATCATTTTCAACCAGTCCGTGATGAAGTCGGTGAAAAGTACCGGGGAGTTATCAAGGCAGGGGTCAACTTCTTTGATGGGGCTGACCTTCAGCCAATTATTGGCAACGGCATATTGCAGGGCATCGGTCAACTCCTTGTGCCAATCAAGAAGCTGCTGTACACTGGCCTCCTCCTGCTGACGCTCATAGCGGAAGAACATTTCCAGATCGCGCGGAGAGAGTGCTTTCAAAGACAGCCGCTTCTTTTCAAAGTATGGGACAACTACTCTTCCCAGATCATAAGCATATCTGCCATAGGTTTCGGGCGGAAGGTTCATCACACTTTCCCGAAGCCAGCGGTTCAGATATTCCGATACCGGCAGGTCGGAAACCTGCTGCATCGTTTCAGGGTTAAACTCTTTTTGTGTTTTACGCAACAGAGATTCAGCTCTTTTTTTGTTTCCTTTAACCGGAAGTCCTGTGCTGATGGATTTGGTTCTGCGCTTTCCATTTGTGTCTTTCCAGCTCAGAATCATCTGATACATACCGTTTTGTTCTCTTAAATGTCCGGCCACATTTGTCATAGTGATGCTCCTTTCTGTTCGCAGCCAAACGTCCTTTGCTTAGGCATCATAAGTTTAGAAGATTCTGAAGTGTTTTGCAAGGATGGCGCAAGAGAGTTTGAAAGGCGCATCCCTCCAAATTGCCGATTCTGATCGATCAGGTACTCTACCACGCAGAGTTTTGGTATCTTATAACTGCGTCCTACACGCGCCGAGTGGATCTTATTCTGCTTGACCAGCAGATACGCATTCTTCCGGCAGATGCCAAGCATTTCCTGAAGAATGTCTACGGATACCACATCCGGGTAATCCTTGAACATCATCATGTACCGCTCTGTCTTGCGGTCGGGCTCTTCCTGAATCAAAGTGCAGGCTGCGATCTCGCTCATTCCGGTCCTCTCCTTTCTAGTTCAATATGTCGATTATTCAGCAGAAAATACTATATGTAAAGTGTGATGGTCTTTTTTCGGGGACCATCTCACTTGCCAAAGGAGATATTTGAGCTTAGAACTTCATCGGCAGTGCGTCTTTCCTGCACTTGCCGTTGTAGGTGGTGTAGATGGGGTAAACGTACCGCCGCCAGCCCGGAAGCTTGGCGGGGTTATCCCGGCTGACACGGTAGAGCTCCATGGGATGGACGCCGCTCAGCGCACGGACAAGCCGCTCCTCGCTGTACTGCCCATGATACAGCTGCACAAAGTACATCACGCCCCGCAGGACAGCCGCCCGGAAGGAATCCGGTCTGCCCTCCCACGCTTCCACGATGTGCCGCAGGGCTTCGCAGTAGATTTCTTCGCCCAGCTAGTCGTACAGCTTCAGCGCCGTGCCCACGCAGCTGATACGGTAGTTGCTCAGCTGCATGCTGTCGTAGTTGAGGGACAGCCCCACCCGGTTGGTGGCTGCGACAAACGCCTTGGAAGGCGCATCGCCGCCCACCACCTTGGCGCGCAGCCTGATGCCCGCCGTCAGAGGTGCGGCGTGACCGTTCTGCTCTGCGAAGAACAGGGCTTCCTGCTGCATCGTCAGACCGGTATACACCTTGCACAAAATCGGGAGGTCTTTGCCACCGTTGCGCAGGATACGCGCTTCAATGGTGTGCCGGCCGTCCGTCACATAATACCGGCCATTGCGGAAGCTGATCTTTGGCTCGTTAACGATGTACTCGTTGAACTCCCTGGAGATCAGCTCCACCCGCTTGCGTTCCACGCCCCGCTGGTAGAGTTCGCGGGGATAAATCAGCACACTGCTGTGGAGCACCACCATTTGCAAGCATTGCGGTAACATCATTGCCAAAGTTAAGGACGTAGGCGTCCCTGTCGTCTGCTGCGGCGAGCCGATGAGCGAGATCGTTCCCGGCACCACCGACGCCGCCGTGGAGAAGCACGTCCCTGTCTGGACGGTGGAAAACGGCATCGTCCATGTCAAGGTCGGCTCCGTGGAGCACCCCATGCTGCCGGAGCACTACATCGAATGGGTATCTCTCCAGACCAAGCAGGGCAATCAGCGTAAGGAACTGCATCCCGGCGAAAAGCCGGAGGTCTGCTTCGCTCTCTGCGAGGGCGATGAGGTCGAGGCGGTCTACGCCTACTGCAACCTCCACAGTCTGTGGAAAGCGTAATTCACCTTCTTAAAAT
>ENA-OPYU01000979-OPYU01000979.1-human-gut-metagenome-genome-assembly--contig:-NODE-979-length-10435-cov-3.837699_pt1 | contig 10435 bp, 12 predicted proteins | sample MGYA00242637_ERZ504482 | MGnify/ENA primary metagenome ERZ504482 (study PRJEB26092, sample SAMD00036237) | human gut metagenome | host: Homo sapiens | study: EMG produced TPA metagenomics assembly of...
AACAACAGGTTCTACAATTCTGACGGATATCGAGGCGCTTCCGCAGGGAATGTTGTTTTGGAGAGCGCTGACACACTGGATCGGCGGAATGGGAGTTTTGGTATTTGTTATGGTACTTTTGAATCTGGATGATGACGGATCCATGTATCTGATGCGCGCGGAAGTACCGGGACCGGAAGCAGACAAGCTTGTTCCGAAGGCACGCAGTACGGCGAGAATTCTGTATCTGATGTATCTGATTCTGACAATGGCAGAGGTGATTTTCCTTTTATTTGGCGGAATGAACCTTTATGACGCGCTAATTCATTCATTCAGTACTGCGGGAACCGGTGGATTTTCCAACAGAAATGCAAGTGTGAGCTATTATGACAGTGCGTATATTGACGGGGTTATCACCGTATTTATGATTTTGTTTGGGATCAATTTTAATATTTATTTTGCAATTTACATAAAAAAGCTGGAAGAGTGCATTAAAAAAGTGAAGAAGCACGCACCTATCTTGGTGTGATTGCTGCGGCAATATTGATGATCACAGTCAACATTTATCATATATACGGCAATGTGGCAAGTGCGTTCCGGTATTCAAGTTTTCAGGTGGCAGCGGTGATCACGACAACGGGATTCTACACTGCGGACTTTAATTTATGGCCGGAATTTTCTAAAACCATTTTGCTGGTCACCATGATCATCGGAGCTTGTGCCGGATCGACAGGTGGAGGAATGAAGGTGTCGAGAATTCTGATCCTCTGCAAGAGCGTAAAGCAGGAAATCAAGCGGATTCTGCATCCTAAAGCAGTGACGGTGGTGACTGTGAACGGTCAGAAGGTAGGCAGAGAGACCCTTCATGGAGTATATGTATACAGTATTTGTTATGCGCTTATCCTGGTATCTTCTGTTTTGATCGTGTCCATCGATAATTATGATTTTGCGACTTCTGTCAGTGCGGTTCTGACGACCTTAAATAATGTCGGTCCCGGAATTTCACAGGTGGGACCGGTTGAGAATTTCTTTGAGTTCTCCTGGCTGTCAAAACTGGTATTCTGTGCGGATATGCTGCTGGGACGGCTGGAAATCTTCCCTTGTCTTGTCCTGCTTGCACCGGAGCTCTGGAAACGGAAATTTTAAGACAAAATGTTGGAAAAATCATAGGTAAATATTAAAAAGATATAAAAATTGCAAGAAGAATTGTGAATTATCTTTGAAGATGTTATAATTGTCCCACTACTTTTAAAAGTAGAAATTATTTTTAGGAAAGGGAATTAGCATGAAAAAAGGTAAAATGAAACTTCTTGCAGTGTTGGCATTGGTTATTCTTGCCGGTATTTACTATTATGTTGCATTGCCGGCACTCAATATTCATTCTACGGAGTTCTGGATATTTCTGATCGTGGTGATCGTGGCAGCAGCATTTTTCTATGCGAAAAGAAAGCGGTTCGACAGATATGCGCTGAAAGAATCCAAGGGGATGAAAGTGATCCTGGGGATTCTTGGCGCAGTTGTAATCGTGTATGCAGCAGGTACACTGTTGTCTTCTCCGATCGTCAACGCGAAAAAATATCAGAAGCTGATGAAAGTAGAGGATGGAGAATTTACAAAAGATATCGAGGAACTCTCATTTGATCAGATTCCGCTGCTTGACAGAGATTCTGCGACGATCCTGGGAAACAGAAAGATGGGAAGTATGGTGGATATGGTCTCTCAGTTTGAGGTAGATGACTGGTACAGCCAGATCAACTACCAGGATCAGCCCGTGAGAGTATCTCCCCTGCGTTATGCCAGCCTGATCAAATGGTTCACGAATCAGAGTGAGGGAATTCCGGCATATATCAAGATCGATATGGCGACACAGAATACCGAACTGGTGAAGTTGGATGAAGGGATGAAGTATACGACCAGTGATCATTTCAATCGCAATATTTACCGTCATCTCCGGTTCAAATATCCGACTTATATCTTCAATGACTTAAGTTTTGAGATCGATGACAACGGAGTTCCATACTGGATCAGCCCAGTGAAGAAATTCAATATCGGTCTGTTTGGAGGTACCACAGTTGGAAGAGTGGTTTTATGTAATGCCATTACAGGTGAGACGAAAGATTATAAGATCGAAGATGCACCGGAGTGGATCGACCGGGCGTACTCCGCAGATATGCTGATACAGCTGTATGATTATTATGGTACGTTGAAGCATGGATTTTTAAACAGTGTGCTGGGACAGAAGGATTGTCTGCATACGACGACAGGATACAACTATCTTGCGCTGGATGATGATGTATGGGTATATACAGGTGTGACTTCGATCACAGGAGACCAGTCCAATGTAGGATTTGTTCTGATGAATCAGCGTACGATGGAGACGAAGTTCTATGAAGTGGAAGGCGCGACAGAAGAGTCTGCCATGTCTTCAGCAGAAGGTCAGGTGCAGAACTTAAAATACAAAGCGGCATTCCCGTTGCTTTTGAATATTTCAGGGGAGCCGACCTATTTTATGGCGCTGAAAGATGATGCCGGACTGGTGAAAAAGTATGCCATGGTCAATGTGCAGAAATATCAGGTTGTAGCCATTGGAAATACGGTCAGTGAGTGTGAAGAAAACTACAATGATCTGATGTATGAGAGTGGCATCAAGAAGCAGGCGGAAGATACGAGAGAAGTAAAGACGCTGGCTTCCAAGATCACAAAGATCGCACAGGGCGTTGTAGACGGAGATTCTCACTTTTATATCATGTTGGAAGGCTCTGATGATATTTTTGATGTTTCAGTCGTTGATTTTATCGATATTATCAAATACAATGTCGGTGATACTGTGACGGTAGAATACAAAGAAGGTGAGCGGGCAAATTCTGTACTTTCTTTGAACGGAGAAGAGCCGGATCAAAAAGCAAAAGAGACGAAAAAAATCAGAAGCGGAAAGCGAAGAGCAGGCATTATCAGAAGAATAATAAAAACAGATATACCATAATGTATAAAAAAGCGGTACTCAGTAAAAAATACTGAATATCGCTTTTTTCATACCCATTAGTTCAAAACGTTATAATTGTCGGAATCTATATCGGGAATGGATTCTTTCTCAGCCCCCACACTGATAAAGAAATCAAGAGTATTTTCTGCAGAAATTTTACTCAGACTGGTCATAAATGCAGAAATGTTGTTTAAAGAAATATCCGCCTGTTTTAATACGCTGTCAATAAAGATGGTATCAATATCATGATTACCTGCTACCATACCGTAGAGAAAACCGATAAATTCATCCATTGTCAGAATATCAGGATAGTCTTCCATGCAGATTGCACGTACACCGAAGTCTAAAGTAGTAGTGTTGCGATGACTTTTTTTGATAAATACGACGTTTCCGTTAGATGTTTTGACCTTTTCATTAGCAAGCTCAATCATCTGCTGTGTTTTTCCGGTTCCTTTCGGTCCTGTAATTAAATTTACCATGGCAAATCTCTCCTTTTTGTATGTATTTTGAGACTTCTTTCTGCTCAAATAACTTAAATTTATTATACACCAAACAAGGTTCTTAAACAATAAAAAAACTAATAAAAAGTGCAGATAAATATTCAGAAAATATAATGAGAAAACTTCTCAATAACAAATGTTGAAATTGAGAGTAGGACATGGTAATATCAAACTAATTGAGAATCATAATCATTTAAGGAGGCTCATATGTCATCGGAAACATTGTCTTAATTTTTTCAAAATGAAGATATAAAACTAAAAGCCAGGTTTCAGGTTGCGCTGCAGTGCGCCCCCTTTTTAAAGGGGATCAAGATATCCAGCGTGATCACAATGGAACAGAAAATGTGTGAGGAGCTGCAGGAGATTTTTGAAGAGACAGAGGTAGAATATCGAATTCTGTCCTGCAGGGACAGCAGATGTCTTGTTTTCTTTTTCAGACGGAGTGAGTTGGAGTATCATCTGATGCTGCCTGACAATCAGCGGCTGCTTGAGGCATATGGGTATCATATGCGGAATCTGGATGAGATGCTCAAAAGACTGGCTCAAAGAGTGAGGCAGATAAGCAGCAGAAAACTGGGATTTCCCCATGAAATCGGAGTGTTTTTAGGGTATCCGAAGGAAGATGTGGAAGGATTTATTCACAATGAAGGAAGAAAGTATCTTATGATCGGATATTGGAAAGTATATAGTAATCCGTCCAGGGCAAAAATGATTTTCAAGTCTTATGATCAGGCCAAAGAAGGAGTGGTCAGAGAATTTTTAGCCGGAAAAAGTATCCGGGAAATCGCACAATAATGAAGGAGGAATTCACATGAATGCAGCAGTAGTATATTGGAGTGGAACAGGAAATACAGAGGCAATGGCACAGGCGGTCGCAGAAGGGATTCAGGCAGCAGGAGGAACCGCGGAGGTATGTGAGGTTGGACAGACAGATGCGGATACGATTTCAAAATTTGATAAAATTGCGCTCGGCTGCCCGTCTATGGGAGCAGAGCAGTTGGAAGACAGCGAAATGGAGCCGTTCGTGGAAGAACTGGAGCCGATGATCTCCGGTAAGCAGCTACTTTTGTTTGGGTCTTACGGCTGGGGTGACGGAGAGTGGATGCGTGACTGGTGCCAGAGAATGGAAGAGGCGGGAGCACATCTGATCTGTGAAGAAGGTGTGATCGCAAACGAGACGCCGGATGATGCTGCGTTGGAGGAATGCCGGGCAGCCGGAAAGGAACTGATCACGGCATCGGTATAAGGATTCTTTTTCCATGTGCATTTAAACGGAACCAAAGTCTTCTCCTGAGCATAGGATACATATCGAAAAAAAGAATTACGAAAGGGAGAAACATATGAATTTGGATGTAATACTTGGAATTTTACTGCCGTTTGCAGGAACAACTCTTGGCGCAGCAATGGTATTCTTCATGAGAAAAGAGATGAATGAAAAGCTGCAGAAAGGTCTGCTTGGATTTGCTTCGGGTGTCATGATCGCAGCATCTGTCTGGTCGCTTTTAATCCCGGCCATCGAGATGGCAGAGGAAGGCGGACAGATTGCATGGATTCCTGCAGCGGCAGGGTTTCTGCTTGGGATTGGCTTTCTGCTTTTGCTGGACACGGTGACACCTCACCAGCACTTTCAGGAATCGGAGCCGGAAGGGATTCAGGCATCACTTCGAAAAACAACAATGTTGATGCTCGCAGTGACGCTGCACAATATTCCGGAAGGAATGGCAGTGGGTGTGACCTTTGCCGGAGTTCTTTCGGATAATGTACTGATAACAATGACAGGGGCATTTGTATTGTCTGCCGGAATCGCCATTCAGAATTTTCCGGAGGGAGCGATTATTTCCATGCCGTTAAGGGCGCAGGGAATTACAAAACTGAGGGCGTTTGTGTATGGAACACTGTCAGGGATTGTAGAGCCGATCGCCGCATTTCTGACAATCTGGCTGACGGGGCTTGTAGTTCCGCTTCTGCCATATTTTCTCTCTTTTGCGGCAGGCGCTATGATTTATGTTGTAGTGGAAGAGTTGATTCCGGAGGCACAAAACGGAAAACATACCAATGTAGGAACAATCGGTGTTGCAGCAGGGTTCACACTGATGATGATTCTGGATGTGGCGCTGGGATAGAAAAAAGCAGAGGGAGCGATGTCTGTATTCCCTCTGCATTTTACTTATAAACATTGATTAGTTTTTCTAAAATGGAAAATCAGAAAATGGCTTGCATTCTTTTCAAAACCATGCTATTCTTTACTTTAGTGTTGTAAAACACTAAACTCAGGAGAGTCTCTGAAAAAAGAGCGCCGAAGGTGTAATCAGCAGACGCATGATCTGGATGCGGTTTTGCTGAGAATCTCTCAGGCAAAAGGATGGAGGAAAGAAAGTATGTTAGCACAAATCTACAATCAAATCGACACAGCGATCAAATGGGTGGATGACCGGATATGGGGACTGCCGCTCATTATTCTGATCCTGACAACAGGTATCTATTTAACCGTTCGCCTTGGCGGACTTCAGATTCGGCATCTGCCGAAAGCACTCAGATTCATGGTAAAAAATGAAGAAGAAGGACATGGGGAAGTGACCAGCTTTGGAGCACTTTGTACGGCGCTTTCTGCAACGATCGGAACCGGAAATATTACCGGAGTAGCGACTGCGATTGCGGCAGGCGGACCGGGCGCACTGTTCTGGATGGTGGTGGCAGCATTTTTCGGAATGGCAACGAAGTATGCAGAAGGGCTTCTTGCAATCAAATTACCGGACAATCGACAAAGAAGGGCATGTTCTTGGCGGACCGTTCTATTATATTGAAAACGGAATGGGAAAAAACTGGCGCTGGCTGGCAAAAATATTTGCATTTTTCGGAGCCGGAGTCGGGTTGTTTGGAATCGGTACGTTTACCCAGGTAAACAGTATTGCATCTGCAGTGAAGAATTTCTTTGATCCGAATACAGAGAATGCCGTGCAGATGTTTGGAAATACATATTCATGGGCAACTGTGATCACTTGTATTATTCTGACAGTCTGTGTCGGTCTGGTCGTGATCGGAGGACTGAAACGAATTGCAAAAGTATCCGAAATTGTAGTTCCGTTTATGGCGGTATTGTACGTGGTGTTTGTTCTGATCATTATGATCACACATATTACAGAAATCCCGGTAGCAATCGTAACGATTGTGAAATCTGCATTTACCGGAAGTGCACTGGCAGGCGGCGCGATGGGAACCATGGTCATGGCCATGCAGAAAGGAATCGCAAGAGGAATCTTTTCCAATGAAGCGGGTCTTGGTAGTGCGCCGATCGCGGCAGCAGCTGCAGTGACAAAAGAACCTGTGCGTCAGGGACTGGTGTCTATGACAGGTACATTTATTGATACGATCATAATTTGCACAATGACCGGAATTTCCGTGGTCTTAGCAGGTACATGGAATGATCCGAATCTGGAAGGTGTGGAGATTACGATGGCAGCATTTCAGAAGGGTCTGCCGTTTGCGTCGGCAGTTGCATCTTTTATTCTGATGCTTTGTCTGGTATTCTTTGCATTTACTACGATTCTCGGCTGGAATTACTATGGAGAACGGTGTATGGAATATCTGTTCAACCGGAATAAAAAAGTAGTGATGACTTATCGCTGGCTGTATATTCTGGCTGTATTTATCGGACCATATATGACGGTTGCGGCAGTGTGGAACATCGCAGATATCTTCAATGCGCTGATGGCGCTTCCGAACCTGATTGCACTGCTTGTGCTCAGCAATGTGGTGGTCAAAGAAACAAAAGACTATTTTGCGAGGATGAAATAGAGAGAAATCAGCAGAATCCACTTGACTTATTTTATGATTCTTCTTATAATAAGGAAACATATGAAAGAAATGTTGATGAGGAATAGTAAGAGTCTGAGGTTTTTCAGAGACCTGCCGGATGGTGCGAGGCAGGAAACAGCGTTCTCCCAACTCCCCTCGGAGTTCTTTTTCTGAACACCCAGGATGGAAAAGTAGGAAAAAGCGGGCCTTCCCGTTACAGAAGTAATGAGTGCATCTGTATGTTTGCAGATGAAGAAGAGTGGTACCACGGAAGATAAAAGCCTTTTCGTCTCTTAATTGAGATGAAAAGGCTTTTTTAGAAATCAAAGGAGGATATGCGAAATGGGTGCAAAAATTGTTTACAACCACAAAGCAATCGAGAAAAAATGGCATGATAAATGGCAGGAAAATCCGGTAAATCCAAGATTCAGGGACACGGAGAGAAAAAAGAAAATATTATTGTCTGGATATGTTCCCGTATCCGTCAGGAAACGGTCTGCATGTCGGACACTGGAGAGGATATGTGATCTCCGATGTCTGGAGCCGTTACAAATTACAGCAGGGATATTATATTGTACATCCGATGGGATGGGACGCATTCGGTCTTCCGGCTGAGAACTATGCGATCAAGATGGGAGTTCATCCTGCAAAATCCACAGCAGAGAACGTAGCAAACATCAAGCGTCAGATCAATGAGATCGCAGCATTGTATGACTGGGATATGGAAGTTAACACAACAGATCCGGATTTCTACAAATGGACACAGTGGATCTTTGTGAAAATGTTCAAAGAAGGTCTTGCATATGAGAAAGAGTTCCCGATCAACTGGTGCCCATCCTGCAAAACAGGTCTGGCAAACGAAGAGGTTGTGAATGGAAAATGTGAGCGCTGCGGAACAGATGTTACAAAGAAAATCTGCGTCAGTGGATGCTGCGTATCACAAAATATGCAGACCGTCTTTTGAACGATCTCGACAAACTGGACTGGCCGGAAAAGTAAAGAAGATGCAGGCTGACTGGATCGGAAAATCTTACGGTGCAGAAGTAGATTTCCAGGTGGATGGAAGAGACGACAAGATCACCGTTTATACAACACGTCCGGATACCTTACACGGTGCAACATTCATGGTACTTGCGCCGGAACATGCACTTGCAAAAGAACTTGCGACAGACGAGACAAGAGAAGCGGTGGAGCAGTATATTTATGATGCTTCCATGAAGTCCAACGTAGACCGTATGCAGGATAAGGAAAAGACAGGTGTGTTTACGGGAAGCTATGCGATCAATCCGATCAACGGTGCAAAAGTACCGATCTGGCTGTCTGATTATGTACTGGCAGATTATGGTACAGGAGCAATTATGTGTGTACCTGCACATGATGACCGTGACTTTGCATTTGCAAAAAAAATTCGAGATCCCGATCATTCAGGTCATTGCAAAAGACGGACAGGAAATCGAAAATATGGAAGAGGCATACACAGATGCTGTTGGAACTATGATCAATTCCGGAGAGTGGAACGGAATGGAATCAGCCGTTCTCAAGAAAGAAGCTCCACATATCATTGAAGAGCGTGGAATTGGAAAAGCAACTGTAAACTATAAGCTGCGTGACTGGGTATTCTCCCGTCAGCGTTACTGGGGAGAGCCGATTCCGATTGTACACTGTCCGGAATGTGGAGCAGTGCCGGTACCGGAAGAAGAGCTGCCGCTGCGTCTGCCGGATGTAGATTCTTATGAACCGACAGGAACCGGAGAATCTCCGCTTGCCGGAATCGAAGAGTGGGTAAACTGCAAGTGTCCGGTTTGTGGAAAAGACGCAAAACGTGAGACAAATACCATGCCTCAGTGGGCTGGTTCTTCCTGGTACTTCCTGCGTTATGTGGACAGTCACAATGACAAAGAACTGGTTTCCAGAGAAAAAGCGGACGAGATGCTTCCGGTAGATATGTATATCGGTGGGGTAGAGCATGCGGTACTGCATCTTCTGTACTCTCGTTTCTATACAAAATTCCTGCATGACATCGGAGTTGTAGACTTTGATGAACCATTCCACAAGCTGTTCAACCAGGGAATGATCACAGGAAAGAACGGAATTAAGATGAGTAAGTCCAAAGGAAATGTCGTATCTCCGGATGATCTGGTACGCGACTACGGATGTGACTCTCTGAGAATGTATGAATTATTCGTGGGACCGCCGGAGTTGGATGCAGAGTGGGATGACCGTGGAATCGACGGTGTCAACCGCTTCCTGAAACGTCTGTGGAATCTGCTGATGGACAGCAAAGAAAATGAAGTACAGGCAACAAAAGAGATGATCAAACAGCGTCACAGAATGGTAGCAGATATCACCATGCGTCTGGAGAGCTTCAGTCTGAATACCGTTATCTCCGGATTTATGGAGTACAACAACAAGTTTATCGAGATCGCAAAGAAAGAAGGCGGAATCGATAAAGAAACGCTGGAGACGATCGCAGTCCTGCTTTCTCCATTTGCACCTCATTTTGCAGAGGAGATATGGGAGCAGCTCGGACATACAGAGACAATCTTCAAAGCAGGCTGGCCGACATACGATGAGGCACAGATGAAAGACGATGAGATCGAAGTTCCGGTACAGATTAACGGAAAGACAAAAGCCGTGATCAGTATCGCAGCAGATATCTCCAAAGAAGAAGCGATTGCAGCAGGAAAAGAAGCGATTGCAGATAAACTGACAGGAAATGTGATTAAGGAAATCTATGTTCCGAAGAAGATTATTAATATTGTAATGAAATAAACAATGTGAATAGAAAAGACAGAACTCCATGTGCTTGGTAAGCTGAGGAGGGCTGTCTTTTTTGTTGGCGAAAAACTGGATAGTATATAGTTGACATTTTTTTGATGCATATGATATTTTGTTAAGTATATTACAAAAAAGAGGTGGTAAAATGAACTACGAAAAAATTTTATGCGAATTTCAAAACTTCATAAAAGCATATCTTAGTTTAGAACACAAACAACATAGAATTCTTGACTTGAATTTATCAGAGGTACATTTATTGAAAGTAGCTGAACAGAATCCAAATTACACGCTTATTGAATATGCTGAAAAGCTGAAAGTAAGTCGAAGCGCCATTACGCAATTAGTTAATTTGTTAGAAAAAAAGATTGTGTCAAAAAGAAAAAAGCTAACAAGAAAAGTT
>ENA-OPYU01000980-OPYU01000980.1-human-gut-metagenome-genome-assembly--contig:-NODE-980-length-10433-cov-3.445275_pt1 | contig 10433 bp, 15 predicted proteins | sample MGYA00242637_ERZ504482 | MGnify/ENA primary metagenome ERZ504482 (study PRJEB26092, sample SAMD00036237) | human gut metagenome | host: Homo sapiens | study: EMG produced TPA metagenomics assembly of...
ACGGCATTGCTGCGATACAGATAAATGCCGGGATTCCCTCGGCTGCATCTGCAAAATTAATATCTGTCACTGCACTCAGCATGTAAAATCCTACAATCACAAGCGCCGGCGCTGTGGCGAAGGATGGAATTGCCAGAAAGATCGGTGACAAGAACAAGGACAGACCCAAATCAAAAACAGCAGTCGTTACTGCAGTCAATCCTGTGCGTCCTCCTTCTGCAACACCGGAAGAGCTTTCTACAAATGTCGTTGTTGTAGAGGTTCCGAGTACTGCTCCTGCTGTTGTTCCAACTGCATCCGCCAGGAGCGCTCCTTTGATCCTTGGAAGCTTTCCGTCTTTATCCAGCATATTTGCCTTAGAAGAAACTCCGATCAAAGTTCCCAGTGTATCAAACAAATCTACAAACAAGAATGCAAATACGATCACAACAAATTTCCAGAATCGGCACGCCTTCTAAACTGAATTTTGCAAAGATCGGAGAAAGACTTGGAATGCTGATTCCTGCACTGAAATCAGGAAGCAGTGAATAAAATCCAAGCTCCGGATTCGGAACATACAGTCCGGCAAACTGACAGATAATTCCTAATACCCATGTAATCAGAATTCCCCATAAAATATTTCCTTTTACATTTTTGACTACCATGATTCCGGTAATGATAATTCCGATGATTGCCAGCAGCACTGTGATCCCCACATCATTCATGCTTGCCGCTACGAAATCTTTGCCCCCTGCTGCCGCAGCCAGATTCTTATTGTATCCATCTAAAGAGAACAGACTTAAAAGCGTAGAGCCTCCGATCACAACCTTCGCATTTTGCAATCCGATAAATGCGATAAACAGGCCGATTCCGACCGACACCGCCTTTTTCAGATTATACGGGATTGCATCAAAGATTGCCTCGCGCACACTCAGCAGTGATAACAGAATAAAGATAATACCCTCTACCAGTACTGCTGCCAGCGCGACCTTCCAGGAATACCCCATCTGGAGTACAACCGTGTATGCAAAGTACGCATTCAGTCCCATTCCCGGCGCCAGTGCAAACGGATAGTTTGCAAAGATTGCCATACATAACGTACCGATGAACGCTGCCAGAGCTGTCGCTGTGAAGACCGCTCCGTGATCCATTCCTGCCTCTGCCAGAATATTCGGGTTTACAGCCAGAATATAGGCCATTGTCATAAATGTTGTGACACCCGCAAGAATCTCGGTTTTGACATTTGTGTTGTTTTCTTTCAAGTGAAAAATTTTGTCAAGATTCATAAATTTTCCCTCCCTTTTTTTATTTTTGACACAGAATTATGTACACAAGTCAACTATACGTTATATCATGCCGGGTGTCAATTCATTTTTTGACAAAATTTTTAACACTTTCTTTATTATTGTTGTTAGTTTTATATATATTTTTTTACTGTTTTCTATTGTATTTTTACTGCAAATCTTACAATTCTATTGTAACCTGTTGCTTTGCTTCTGTCACAATCTCTTCCGGGAATTTCATGAATTTCAACAGCTTGATTGCATTGCCGGATGTCACAGCTCCCGGATACAGCCTGTAATCAAAATAAATATCATCCTCTCCGATCCGCTCTGTAAAATGATAGTTTTCATAAGTACCTTCCAGCAATACTGTCAATTCATAATCATGGGACGCAACCATCACAAGACAATTCTGTCTCTGCATATAATCCAGAATCGCTTTGGATGCCGCAATTCGCTCTTTCGTGTTAGTTCCTTTCAGGATCTCATCAATAATGCAGATCGTCAGCTTCTCTTCTGAAAAGCTCTCCAGCATTCTTCTGAGATATTTCATTTCTTTCAGAAAATAACTCTCCCCCTTCATGATGTCATCCCTCACTGCCATGGAAGTCATAATCTGTCCCGGATGCATCTGAAACCGCTTTGCCGTGCAGGTACAGATTGTCTGGGCAAGAATGAGATTGATCGCCACTGCCTTAATCCATGTCGATTTTCCGGATGCATTGCTGCCTGTGATAATACAGTTTCGACTCCAGTCCATGGAATTGCTCACCGGTTCTTCGATCAGAGGATGATACATCTCTTCCATGTGTACAGATCTTTCAGAATGAAACTCCGGCTCAGTATAAAACGGAAGACTTTTCCGAAAAGATGCAATACTGATTGCCGCATCCAGGCGCCCGATCTCTTCAAACAGCTGCAGATAACTCTCTCGTTTGTTCTCCAGCCATTTCACACTCTTTTCATAAGATATAAGCTGCCAGAGTGTAATCCCGAACAGGTAATCCAGAAACACCCCCGTGATCGCTGGAATAGCTGTTTCGCCTCATAGCAGACATCTTTCCGATCAGCTTATCCAGTTTTCCCAAGTTCTTTTAACTTCTCTTCCAGTTCTTTCTGTACAGGGCCGGCACATTTTTGCTTTTGGTAAGCTGCTTTCCGGTATCAATCACAAGTACGATCAATTCCATCATGCTCATCTGCTGCTCATATTTCATCCGCGTCATAATATAAACCGCAATATTGACAATTGCCATCACGCCTGCCAGCGGCAGGATCTGAACATTCCACAGTCCGCCCACAACACTTCCCAGAAGGAGGATCTGAAGCAGGCGATAAAAGAACACAGAGCCCACGTGACTTGCCTGAAGTGTATCCACGTATTCCGGAAGATAATACAGCCCTTCTCTTTTCCCAAGGGAAATCAGGATTGCTTCTGCCTTTTTTACGCGGTTCCGCCTGCTCCTCATAGTACTTCAGCAATTCTTTCCACTGCGCCTGCCCGTTATCTGTACAGTGCAGCATGTTGTAAAGTACAGCCTCTCCTGCTGCACTGTCACACTGATCAATCCGCTGAAATACCTGATCCATAGAAAGATCCGACCAGGTTACCTGATCCACATCTTCCCTTCCCTGGTGTTTATGATAGACACTGATCCTCTCGATCGGAAGTACTTCCTCCATATCAGGAATCTCTCCAAACCGCCTCTGGATCTTCATTTTTTGAATCCGTTTCACCTTGATCTGCTGTGAAATCTGGATAAACAGCACTACAACCGCCAAAATAATCAACATTGTAATCGCAAGAACGAGATCCTCATTCATTTCTCTCACCTCATTTGTATTATTGCATTAATACATTGTGTCAATTTGTTTCCATTTTGTCAATTTCATATTTTATTCATATACTCTTTCTATTTCTTAATACCTTTTTTACAAAAGACAGTTTACCATAGAGAAAAGCCTAATAAAACAGTATTTAGAGGAGGAACAACAAATGAATACTTCTGTCTTTAAAGGTTCTGCAACAGCAATTATTACCCCTATGAACATGGATGGTTCTATTTCTTATAAAAAAATGGAAGAACTTTTAGAATATCTGATTTCACATCATACGAATGCCATCGTAGTCGCTGGAACAACCGGAGAATCTGCCTGTTTAAGCGATGAAGAACATCTGCGTCTGATTCAGTTCACCTGCCGAATTGTCAATGGAAGAATCCCTGTAATTGCAGGTGCTGGTTCTAATAACACAAGCCACGCACAACTTTTATGTAAAAACGCGCAAAATGAGGAACTGTTGGTAATTCCAAATGTGACAGCTGTCAAGGAGGCCAGTGGAAATTTTTCGCAGCTTGCAAAAATCACTTCCCGTTATCGTGATCGCCTTGATATCTACTGCGGAAATGACGACCAGGCTGTATCTGCCCTTGCTCTTGGAGCAAAGGGTGTAATCTCCGTTCTTTCGAATATTGAAGCACTCCTGGAATCGCTGACCTCTGACATCAATCCGGTTCCAGTCAAGACTGCCATGAACATGATGGGACTTTCGGTCGGTCCCTGCCGTCTCCCACTGTGTCCAATGGATGATTTTGCTGCACAACAGCTAAAAAACTGTCTGAAACTTTATCATCTTCTTTCGGAATAATTCCAGAATATCTGTAACCAGGAGGACTGTTTATGAAAAAAGAAATTATCATTTTTAAGGATCAAAAACCTACAAAAGAAGAAATCTGCCACAGTATTGAGCACTTCTGTATGGATCACAGTATCGACTGCATCTGTGTTACCAGACGAGATCGTATCCTATATAAATAGACGGTGAACTTTATCAAACTAAAATACAGGAAGATCATCTGGATCATCCAAAATTTTCTTCTTTTCTATATAATTCATCAATTTTTCGAAATGGAACCGGATGTTCCGGATATGGGTTTAACTGCTTTTCATACCAGCTGACATCCCGCCATTTGCCGTTTTTATAGCCTGTATTTTTTCAAAACTCCCATCAGGGTAAATCCCATCGCTTCATGCAGCTTTTCACTTTTTTCATTGGGACGGGTGATCAGACTGTATGCATTGCAGATTCCCTGCTCTGTAAGAATCCGAAGTAACTCTTCATACAATCTTCTCCCGATCCCTCTGGAAACAACATCCGGATGCAGATACACGGTCAGCTCCACATTCCACTGATATGCAGCCCGTTCCAAATGGCGGTGCGCATAGGCATATCCAAGGATATTTCCCGCATCTTCATAAATGAGATATGGATATTCTTCCAAGACAGTCCGAATCCTTTTCCGAAATTCAGCCTCTGTCGGTAATTCATACTCAAATGTGATTTCTGTATCAATATAATATGCATAAATCGCAAGCAATGCCTGTGCATCCTCTTCTGTTGCAAAACGTATCATCTTATGTACCTCTTTCTACTTTTTATTCCTGTCTAAAGCAGTTAAAAACTTTGTTCATTATAGCACAGATACCAAATGCTTTCCAACGTCTCTTTTTCTTCCTCCCAAGCAGAATCTATGCTATACTGTACTTGAAATCTTTTTTGATTTTCTGAAGATTTTAAATGAAAGAAGAGGAATCTAATATTATGAAAGCAATGATACTTGACGTAGACGGAACACTCTGGGACACAACCGGTGTTGTAGCCGAAGCATGGATGCAGGCTGCCAGTGAGCTGATGATCCCTCCGGATACTCCCATTACCGCGGACCGTCTGAAACAGGAATTCGGAAAGCCGATGGATGAGATCGCCGCAAACCTCTTTCCGACTCTGTCAGAATCTCAGCGCGCTCTTGTGATGGAGTCCTGCTGTGAATACGAAGAATTTTATCTGGAAAATGCCAGAGAACCGCTTCTGTTCGACGGCGTGAAAGAGACGATCTTAACACTGTCACAGAATTATGCTGTCTGCATTGTCTCCAACTGTCAGAAAGGATATATTGAACTCTTTCTGAAAAAGACCGGACTGGAGAACGCCATCACCGACTTCGAATGTTTCGGAAATACCGGACTTTCCAAAGGCGAAAACATTCGTCTTCTGATGGAACGCGCTCAGATCACAGATGCTGTTTATGTGGGGGATACGAAGGGGGCATGCCGATGCCTGCACCTTTGCCGGAATTCCGTTTATTTTTGCAGAATACGGATTCGGTTCTCCCACTCATTATGCTCACAAAATCACGCGTTTTCCAGAATTACTGGAATATCCCTTTTAAAAAAGTATCGGAGCACTGTCCGCTCCGATACTTTTCTTCTAGTCCTGATAATCCAGACATGCACGCTCTGTCACAAACGGACGCACATATGTATCCGCTACTTTGACATGCTCCGGATGTGCAGAATACGCTTTGATATCTTCCGCTTTTTCAAACGTTGTCACAAGCGCCATATCATGCGTGCTTGACGCAAATGGTTCACTCACAAACGATACACTTAAAAGTCCCGGTACCTTTCCAATCAGACTGCTCAGATTCGCTTCCATATCTTTTTTGAGGTCTGCTTTTCTCTCCTCTTCGATTTCCGGTTTGAACTTCCACATTACAATATGATGTACCATACTGTCGCCTCCTTTCCCTTTTGGGCAATTCTCTTACATCGTAAAGCTGACCAGATTCATATCCTCGTCATACGCAAGACTGTAATTGACATTGCCTTCTTCATATTTTACCACAATAATGACTCCGCCGTACTTTTTATTATCTTTTATCTGCCCTAAATACGTACATTTTCCAAACTCTTTGAATTCTCCCTGTTTCTCTAGGATTTTCAAATAGGAATCGTACGATTCTTCTGTCAGACTGCTCTGCAGATCCTTGGTAAACCTGCTTTTCCAGCTCTCATAATCTTTAGACTGCGCGATCTCAATATCTTCCATTGCCTGCTTTCTTACTGTCTCCTTGTCAAACCCTTCCGGCAGTTCTTTCAGGATCTCTCCTTGTTCATTTCCTCCGCTTCCCAGAGAGCTGCATCCCATCAGACTTCCCACTGCCATCACGAAAACGCCGAATCCCACTGCCAGTTTTTTCATATTCTTTTTCATTGTCTTGTTCCCCTTTCTTCTTTCCACTTTCGTTTTGTAAAAATCAAAGCTATCATCGCAGCCACGACCCCAAAAATCAGAACACCCCAGATCAGGATTGTATTCTGAAATGCAATTGAAAAGTCGTATAATCCATGCAGAACTACTGCGATCAGCCAATAAAACAATTTTTTGTGTCTCCGGATTCCTTCCATGATGACCAGTGTCAACAAAATGTGAAAGGCCATCGCACAAAAACGCTCTGCTCCGGAAAGCAACACTACCACACTTATGCTGCTATCTTCATTCAGAACATTCGGCAAGACTCCAATCACACCGATCCACACCGCTTCGATCCCGCCGTGCCCAAGTCCAAATGCCACTGCATCCATCCAGCTGGTTTTTCCTTTCCTCAAGACACCAAGTCCCACAACTCTTCCTGTCTCCTCAAACACACCTGCAGAGAATGCCGCAATCGCCATATATATATAATAATGACTGTATGGCAGTATCATAAACCACTCCCAGTTTGTCTTCAGATAACCAAGAAGTGGGATCCGCAGAATCATCTGCGTCACCACAAAAGACAGAATTCCTGTAAGAAACGTAAGAAAATATCCCTTTCCTTTCACCGCAAAATAAATTCCTCCCAAAACCGGTATCCCGATACAGATCAATAAACTGATCACTTCAAACAGCAAATTCATGAGTCCTCCTTTCCCGGCAGCATCACGCTGACCCGATATTCTTCTCCCACAATTTCACACTGCATTGTTCCCTGATACGCTTCTACTGTCCGTCTCACATTTTCCAGTCCCACTCCCATATGTCCTTCCTTTTTCATTCCGGGTCTGCTTGCATTTACAATACTGATCACCCTGAAATGATGCACCTCCTGTATTTTCAGATTCAGATAGGCTCCCTCTCCAAAAGCCTCCACCGCTTCCAATGCATTATCCAGCAAATTGGCGAAAATCGTCGTAATATCAATATCCCGCAGATCCGAAAAATCAACATCTCCGATTTCCACGGATATAGCGACTGCAGGATGCCGCGCCAATGAGAGCTTATCATTACAGATAATATTCAGCATACGATTAGAACTGTAATATTTCTCACCCAACAGATTCAACATATGATACAGATCCTTCACATACGCTCCGCCTTGCTCCTGCCCATCTTTTGCCTGATATAAATGTTCTACAGCCTGAAGGTGATTCTTCATATCATGCATGATCTTTCTGGACTCTCTGTATTTTTGCTCCAATTCCGCATAATATCTGTACTGCAGCTCATTCTGCATCTGAAACTCTGCAAGCTGCCGCTCCAGCTTATGAGAACGGAACCAATATCCAAACAGGTACAAAAAACAAAAATTTCAAAAGCACCAGCGCTCCCAGATTGACGACCATCAGACGAACTCCATACAGCTCCATATAGATATGTCCCATTTCTATCAGTGAATAGAGAAACAGTACGCTAAAAAGCGGAAGTAATAAAAGGAGCAGTATCTGCAAGTTTCCCATTTCTGTTTCCTTTTGTCTCTTTCTCCACATAACAGCGGCCGCTGTCACAGGAATCATGAAAAACATTTTGAAGAGCATGGTAACATTCCCGTACCACACAAGATTCTCAAACGCCCCCTGTGCAAGCAGGTAATTCCCCAGAAAAATCCCCACTTCTATGGAAAGAATCAAAAGGATGTTTACAAAAGATCCAGGAGCAGACTTCCGATTTTTCTGTGAAACAATAAAATTCCAAGAAGCAGCACCCCTGTCAGCTGGATCTGTATACCGATCCACAGATTTCCGGTCAGCCCTGTCAGAAATGCCGCACCGTAAACACTTGCGCCAAGCGCAGTAAATCCAAAGAAATACCAGATTTTTTTCCGGTGGATCGTCTGTGCATTGGCGCTCATAAACAGATACTGACAGACACACATGACCACCTCTTCCAAAACAGAACAGACCAGATTCATCCCCATCTCAAGTGCCATACGCCTTCTCCTTTCATACCTGCTGCGCCAGCCATCGCGTCAGCAATGCCCGAAAATCTGCCGCTTTCTTTTGAGAAAGTGGAACTATCTCTCCTGTCGTCATGAGCAGATCACAGCCCTTTATATCTTTGATATGACGCAGATTTACTACAAAGCTTTTATGAGGAACTGCAAAGTCTATGTTTTGAAAAGACTCTGCCATTTTACTGATACTTCCTCGCATCCATGCTTCTCCATTCTGCGTCACAATCCGGATTTTCCGGTCTCTATATTCAAAATAGCAAATGTCCTGCATATAAAATTCCTGATACCCTGCCTCTGTATGAAGACGGATCCTGGGACCTCTTTGCTCCTCCTGTTCATAGTCAAAAGCTTCCTGAAGGATTTCCAGAACTTTTTTTCATTTTTCCACTGGTTTGACCAGATATCCGAACGCATGGACACCAAACGCATACTCTCGAAAATCTTCATAAGCTGTCACATAAATGATCTTTGCCTTTTTATCCCGAACTCTGATTTTTCTGGCAGTATCAATCCCCGAAATTCCTTTCATGTCAATGTCCAGAAAGATCACATCATAAAGAACATCCGATTCCAGGAGTGCCTCTCCGCTTTCAAAATAAGAGATGCAAAAAACCGATTCCAGCTCTTTGAAATATGCCTCCATCTGTTTTCTCACTGCCCGGCTCATCATCACATATCGCAAGTTTTTTCATTTTCTTTTCATTCCTTTGCCCATCACTTTTTCTGGCGTAGTTTTAGTATAAAACAGCCCTTTCTCCTTCTACAAGAGCTTTTGTCTGAAGTACAGAAATTTGTGTCTGAAAGAGTGTTGGTGTGGGAACAGTAACCGAAAAAAATGTTATTATAGAGAAAAAGACCTGATCTCCCAGGTCTTTTTCTCTATAACTCAGGCAAAAGTTTCTCTAACAACCTGATGGAATGTTCGATTGCTTTCTTCTCAAATGCCGGATAATCCATAGATGCACTGTTGTCTGCTTTATCGGAAATTGCACGCACGATCACGCATGGAATCTGATTCAGATATGCCCCATGTGCAATCGCTGCACCTTCCATCTCCGCACATTTTGCTCCGAAAAGTGTTACGATTCGTTCTTTTACTTCCTGTGAGGAAATAAACTGGTCTCCACTGGCGATCCGTCCGGTAAATGTATGGATATCCGGATTGGCCTCCTGGTTCGCACGCACAGCCTTTTCGACCAACTGGGCATCTGCGGGGAATGCAAATGTATCCATACGCGGAACCTGTCCGATCGGATCCCCGAAAATACTCGTATCCATATCATGCTGCACCGCATCCGTAGAGATCACCATATCTCCAATATCGATCGCTGCATCCAGAGAACCGGCAATCCCGGTATTGATCACAAGATCTACATCAAAATGATCCGCTAAAATCTGCGTGCAAATCGCTGCATTGACCTTTCCGATTCCGCTTCGCACGACAACTGCTTCTTTTCCATATAAAATTCCTCTATGAAATACCATGGAGGCGATTTCCTTCTCCTCCTGAATCTTCATGGCATGTCTCAATGCCTGTACCTCTTCTTCCATTGCTCCGATAATTCCTATCATCATTTTTTCTCCTTTTTATTCACCAATCACCTGTTCAGGTTACTGTTCATTATACACGAGATTGATTTCTTTTAAAATAGCTTTTCTTAAAAGTCATTCTATGGTACACTATCATGCGGAGAATTTTTTAGGAATGGAGTTATGCTATGAATACGAATGAATTTATTCAAAAACCGGTCCGTCAGTTATTCTTTCATTATCTGATACCGGCTATCTGCGGAACGATGGTCACATCCATCTATGTACTTGCAGATACAATCTTTATCGGAAAGCAGGCTTGGAGTCCACAGCACTTGCCGCCTTTGAATATCTCCCTGCCGATCTACAATATCTTTTTTCGGTCTGGGACTTTTATCCGGTGTCGGCGGCTCTGTACTGATGTCCATCTGCCGTGGAAAATCACAAAAGGAAGAAGGAAACACCTATTTCACAACTGCCCTGCTGCTGAAATTTTTGCACTTCTTCTCATCTCCATGACAGTCTGCGTTCTGTTTATGGAAGACATCGCATGGCTGCTTGGCGGCACAGAAGAAACCCTGCCTTACAT
>ENA-OPYU01000981-OPYU01000981.1-human-gut-metagenome-genome-assembly--contig:-NODE-981-length-10420-cov-3.406101_pt1 | contig 10420 bp, 13 predicted proteins | sample MGYA00242637_ERZ504482 | MGnify/ENA primary metagenome ERZ504482 (study PRJEB26092, sample SAMD00036237) | human gut metagenome | host: Homo sapiens | study: EMG produced TPA metagenomics assembly of...
AACGATTTGCTTCACTTTTGACAATCTTTATATTGACTATTATGTCAATAGTTCCTGTCCATGCATCGGAGAATACTTCTGTTGTAAATGTTACGGATGATTTGGCGATACAGATGGCAGAACGTTTTGCAAAGGGAATAGGAGAAAATAGCAATATTGTTGCTAATAATCCGAGAAAATTTTATGATACAACAGGTCAAGCTATTGGATATATTGTAAATTACAATTTAGAAAACAAACCATATGGATATGTAGTTTTTGATACTACGTGTGAATCTTTGATATCAGAATACTCATTTGGTAATAATTCAGCAAATCCATATGAGGTGATTTATCAAAGTGAAGCAAATGTATTTAGTGAAAAATGCAAATACCTCTGAAATATATAAAATAGCTCCGTTTGAATATGGTATTGTTGATAATTTGGGAAAGATTAGAACGAATTATGGTGAAACATTAGAAAAAAAGCAGTACTGTCCTTGAATGAGAGTAGGGGAAAAGACCCAGCTACTTGGGATGAGGTTTTGCTAGATATTGATGAAGTTTATGAAAACTACACGCTTGTTTCAACAAATCATCTTCAAGAATTTATTTCCTTTAATGAGCCGTATATAGAAAGTGTAACAGGACATTATGCATGTGCAGTTAGTGCATTATTAGCATGTGGTGCATATTATAATGCTGTTGATTATACAGATATTGCAGGTGATTATATGGATATTTGGGATTCAACAGGAACGACAGTTTCATCGGAGAGTGGAGGAATAACATATGGTTCAACAACTATTGGCAATATTGGACCTGGATTTGTGGACTTTTGTGCTGGAAAGAATGTTTCTGTAACACAAAATACTGACTATAGTCCCAATTATAATTTTTCACTAATTGCATTGATAGAGGAGATATAGCAGTTGTCCATTGTGGTATAATTAGCAGTGATACTGGAGAACGTGCGGGGCATTCAATGGCAGCAGAGGGATATGCAACTTTGCGAGCATATAATTCTGGAAATACAGTACATACATTGATGGTATTTGATGGATGGGGGGATACAGTACGTTATTTGAATTTTGATTTTGATAGTTGGACAGACATATCGGGGACTACATTTAATGGATAAGAAACGATTGATTTTGTTAATCATACTTTTGCTTGCAATAGTATTAATTGTGCTTGGCGTAAAAGGAAATGTTTTTAAGGAGAATCGTCAAAATATGGAGTTGCGTTCTAGTGGAGATGATAATTCTCATTGGTTTCATTTGAGTGGGGTTGTTGTAGAGAAAACTTTTGATACACTTTTAATAGAACTAAATGAGAAGGAAGAAAGTAGTCTATTTTTTTGGATACGACAAAAGTTAGTTTAGATTGTACTAAGTGTAAAGGTGATCTAGAACAAGTATCAGAAGGAAATGTTATTAAATTTTATTTTTTTGAAGTATAATATTGATGGTGAAACGGTAAAAATTGAAAGAATAGTAAGATAAAAGTATAAGTAAGAGTTCTGCTATCAGAACATTATTATTAGTGAGGTAAAGGAACAAGGCGAAGCCGATACGCCGTAGGGCAGTCCTTTACGGAACGGACACAGCCAATACCATCATGATACATAAGAGGACTTGAAAGGTCACAAACCTTGCAAGTCCTCTTGTTTATCTTATGGGTTACTTCTGTCGGATTGCATTTTCCAATAGACCGCTTCTTTCGTGGCTTCTCGGAAAAAGCTATCCTGTCTGGTATATGACAGATGTTCATTCTGGATATAAGCGTCTGATTCGCAATCATATTCGTAAGGGATTACCTGTGCTGTTCCCTGTTTTTCATCAATTCCATAGATAATTACTTTGGAATCTCTCAATGCCAGTCCGAGTGTCAGAAAGCCGGAAGTGAAATAATTGTTGTTGTGTGGAGCGGTTATGCTTTTCAGTGCATGAAAGAAGTCTGCTACTTCCTCAGTCTGTCCATTCTCAAAAGCCGGAATGATATGTAAGGTGTTGTTTGCCTTATCTGCATATGCCCGGCAGACCAGAACGGAAGAATCCGCTTTTTGTATGATACCGTCAAAATAATCGCCGGAGTATGCAGTTGGCTGATAGAAAATGGCGGTTTCTTTTGTTGTAAGGTTATGATAAGTCAGAAAGCCGTTTACAAGCCGGACAATCTCGATATCATCCCCGTAGGTAAATCCGTTCTGCTCTAAAAGAGAATAGAAAGTTCTGGTAAATTCTTCCGGCAGTTCAATCCCCAGTTTTTCTGTGATAAGCATATCTACATATTCTTTAAATGAACCATACAGAAGTTCATTCAGCGTCATATTGCCCAACGTGGCAATCTGCTTCAAGCGTTTCTCATTGGGAAGATTCACACCCTTTTCCCAACTGTTTACAGAGCCTTTCGGGGCATTATCTATGATTTCCCCAAACTTCTGCATACTGTAACCGTATTTCTTGCGTATCTGTAAAATTCGTTTTCCTACTGCTTCTTTATTCACAAACATATGCACACCTCGTTTCTGTTTTCATCATAACACAAGATAAGGATAAATGTAAGGGTAAAATTATAATAAGTTATAAAAAGATATAGTTAAGCGTTTGAAATACAAAAATAAAAAGTAAGGGAAAAAGTAAAATAATTGTTGACAAGAAGAAAAAACAGGTCTATGATGAGGTTAAGAGGTAAGGAGAAAAGTAATGAAATAAATATAGACGTGGATATGAAAAGGACTTGTCACACTTACCAGACACTCATTCACCATGATTTCAAAAAAGGAGAAATGTAGCATGCAGATTACATTGACAAAAGAACAGGTCAGAGAAGCGTTCGGGGAACTCCGTTACATGGGAGCAGACTACTGCTACAAGTATGATAAGGAAACCCGGAAGAAAACCGAGGAAGTGGAAGCATTGAAACTTCACCTCGGAAGCATGAAACTTGGAAACAGCGTAGATATCCGTCTGGAAGCAACAGAACTTCCAAAGGTAGAGCCTTACACAGTGGTAGAACTAGAAGAAGCGGTATATGCCCCTTATGTGCAGAGAGGAAACTTCCCGGTATTGGTGGACAGAATCTCCTGCAAGGGTATCCGTGTTGTTACCGGAAAAGGAAACGTGTAGAGACTGTTCCCGGAAATTCTCTGCGGACTGCTCCGTACAGCGTGAAAGGAGCAAAGGGAGTAGAGAAGTTCCGGGAACGTGGCGAAAGCCACGGCATACTACGAAAGGCAGGGATGATGATAACAGAGGTAATGAAAATTTCAGAACCCCCCTATACTAACAGGGGGGTAACTCGTCAGAAAGAAGATTTGACAGCACTGATTGACTGGTGTCAGATTACTGTCAAAGGTGTAGACGTGTTCATAATCATAGAAGATATCTTGCGGATTCCACTGAGTTTTATGGAACTGCATGGTAAGGAAAAAGGAATTGCTGGACACGAACTGATAGCAAGATTTGACAATATCAAGATTCTGAAACCGACAGGAAATGCACAGTATGAGGGATTTCAGATTCTTATGAGTGGTTCGGGGTGCAGGAATTATGAAAATTTCCTTATGATGAATAAGGAAACATGGTTTGATTTTCTGGAAAGAGTTTGCAGATACCCGGTGAATTTTCCGAGGATAGACTTGGCAATCGACGATACAAAGCCTTATCTGTCTATCCCGGAATTGATTCGTCTGAAAAACGAGGGGCTGATATCTAGTCAGTTGCGTGATACAGCAGAGAATCGTTCTGATAGACTGAAAGAGGATGAAATAGAAGCGCAGGGAAAAACACTATATCTCGGCAGTAAACACAGTGATTTTCGGATTACATTCTATGAAAAGGGATATGAACAGGCAGAAAAGTTCGGAAAAGAACTCAACCCGGACTGGAACAGATATGAACTTCGATTCCGGCACAAAAAAGCGGTCAGATTAGTAGAAGAACTTCTGAAAGACAGGGATGTGGCACGGATTGCGTTGTCTGTATTAAACGAGAAGTGCGGTTTTTACAGAAGTCCGGAAAACAGCACGGTTACAAGAAAACGGCTTTATCCTACTTATCCCCCGTGGGAAGAACTCATGCAGGATGTAGGGAAGATAAAGTTGACCATGAATCCAGAGAAAAAGACACTGGAACGAACATGGCAGTGGCTGAACGTAGCAGTTTCGCCCTCTTTAAAGCTAATGGATAAAATCGGAAAACTGGATAACAGAGATTATATCCGCCAGCTAATAGAACGGGGGCAGATGAACGAAGAACAACAACGCATATATGAGGACTATAAAAAATCTTTCCTTTTGAGGGAAGAAGAAAGGAGAATCTTTGACAGAACATACACAGAAAACGATACAGACAAAGAAAGCCCTTACAGTGAATGAAGCGTCAGAGTATACGGGAATTGGAAGAAATAATCTGCGAAAGCTGATTACATGGCAGAAGATTCCGGTCATAAGGATTGGAAATAAGATTCTTATACGCTCTGAGGTTTTAGACCAGTTTTTGAAGAAAAACGAAGGGCATAATCTGAAAAATAAATATGAAGTAATTGCAGTATAAACACAAATAAGCATATAATACTGTCAGACCAGTTCTGATAGTCCTTGCACGGAAAGGAGCGTGCAGATTGGGCAAGGACTTAAAAGGAAATCCATTACCGCCGGGAATTATGCAGAGAAAAAGCGGAATTTACAGAGGGCGGTTTTATTACAAAGGAGAAACGTATACAAAAGATAATGCGGACTTAAAAAAGTTAGTTCAAGAAATGGAAGATTTACGCTATGAAGTCAAGCATGGGTTGAAAGGAAAGGGCGATAATATCACTCTGGATACATGGTTTGATATCTGGCTGAATACCCATAAGAAGCGGACTATCAAGGAGAGTACACAAGTACGTTATGATGATTTTTACAGACGTTACATAAAGAAGCAGATAGGAAAACAACGTGTGGCAGATTTTAATCCGATTATTTTGGAACGTCTGCTTCAGAATATGGCAGATGATGATTACAGCACAAAGACTATACGGGATGTGTATAATATTCTCAATGCTATGTTCAAATATGCAGTGCATAACAGGATTCTTACATTCAACCCATGTGCAGGAGTGGAAGTTCCCAAAACAAAGACAAAACAGATACGGGTACTGACTGTGAAAGAACAACGGGAAGTATTGGAACACGCAAAGGAGAGAATACACGAGAATCTCATACAGGTAGCACTCGGAACGGGAATGCGTGGCGGAGAACTGCTTGGGCTTACATGGGATGATGTAGATTTTCGGAAACGGGAAATTTCTGTAAATAAAACGTTGGTGTATATCAAAGATAAGGAAACAAAGAAGTATGTATTCAAGTACCAGACACCAAAGACAAAGAACAGTATACGGACGATTCCCATGCAGGACAGTGTGTATAAGGCTTTAAAACGTCAGTGGATTCAGTTGAAAGAAATGCAGTTGTCAGCTAGTGAATGGCAACCATTAGAGGGATTTGAAAATCTTGTGTTTGTTGGAAAGAACGGAAAACCGATTACAGAACACACCTTTCAAGTGACGTTAGACTGGATAGAAAAATCTATCAATAAGGAACGAAAAAAGCAGGCAGAGAAAAACAAGACAGTGTTTATACCGATTCCGCATTTTTATCCACATGCACTTCGTCATACTTTTGCAACGCGTTGTTTTGAAGCCGGGATTGACGCAAAGGTAGTACAAGGATTCCTCGGACATTATTCCATAGCAATCACACTGGATTTGTATACGCACGTCACAGATGATAAAGCAAAATCGGAAATGGATAAATTACAGAATTTGTATAAGGAAATCATATAATCAGAACAAGAATAAGAAAGAGAATAGAAAAGGTGCAACATTTCTTTAGAAAATTATTTGACCGAGATTTGACCGAAGCGGATTTTGCAACAAGTACAGAACAGCGAAAACCCGCTAACCACAAGGGCTAACGGGCTTCGTTGTTTTATAGTTATCTAAAGGAATGAGAGTAAAGTGTTGCACCGGATTCCCGGTGTGCTACTTTATGAGGGGGAGATAGTTGAATTTTGTCTCTCTCAACTATCTGAGTTTATTATGAAAAAACAAATATGTCTAAAGTATGTTAAATTCCTTAAAGAAATCGGGAAAAATCTTAAGAAGAACTTAAGAGGTTATAAATAATCTGAAAACGCTACAGTCCAAGTAAAAGCATTGGATCCCGATGCAGAGAAAGGATTTTCAAGGATACTGGAGAAAAAACAATGAAAACAGTGGGACGCTTATTACTGATGCGAGATATAGAGATGGAAGAATAGAATTATACTAATGGGAGTAATATAGTTGTCTGTTTGGTAATGCTGTGTTATGATACGGACAGGGAAACCAAAAGCAGGCGGCTACCCTCCAACTTCGGAGAGATAAAAACACCCTCCAGACGAAAGAAAGGAGGGCGATGCGATGGTTACATATTCTGATATGATTCAGTTTGTATATTCATTGTTGCCCTTGTTAGTCTTTGTTATGAGATTTTCAAGGGAAAACGAAGATAGCCGCCAACTACCGCGAATAGTTGACGACTATTTATAATAATAGCTGTTAATATTAGCAGGGTAGCCGCTTGCGGTTTCCCTCTTGTGTCTTAAATATAGCATATCTGATAAATAGATTCAAGCAGATCAGAAAATTACTATCCTTTTTTATTATCCCGGAATATTTGACTATTCAGTATCACGTTCTGTTGCTTCGGTGTCTGGTACATATTCCAAAAGATCACCGGGTTGGCAGTTTAATGCTTCGCATAATACAGCTATTGAGTCTGTTGTGATCCGTTTCCCATCGAGAAGATGTATAAGCGTATCCAGAAGAAACGCAACTACAGTAAATCAACAATGGTGGTTATCTCCTGTATTGTACATGGAAGTTTGGCAACAGCGAAGAAAGAGAGAATAGCACTGACAAGAGAATAGCAAGCGTTGTTTATGGAGTATGCTAAGGACAGCTATTTATACAATTTATTTGCGATTCTATTACGCACTGGATTAAGAAATAAATATGAAATCAGACAAGTACTTAAGAGGTTATAAATAATCTGAAAACGCTACTGGATATACTGAGTGGTTATGTGGTGTGATGATGATAAGATTAGAACCCTGTTTTATATAGCTTGCCCCTAGTACTTTTCAAGATTAAATAGAAATAGTGCAATTTTCGCATGATATTATACAAGAATCACATAGAAATATATCGTATTATTGATGTGGCAGTCTTGAATTGTATGTGAGGAGAAAAACATGGAAGCTAAAAGAAAAACATTAACACAGCTATCTGTGCCAATATGCTTAGAAACTTTATTTTATATGCTTTCCGGTATGGTCGATACGCTTATGCTATCATCTGTAAGTGACCAGGCTGTAGGAGCAGTGGGAACAGCCAATACATATATAGGCGTTTTTATTATTATGTTTGGAGTAATATCATCGGGTATGATAGCTGTTATGTCACAAAATATTGGAGCTGGAAGACCGGGGATTGCATATCAGGCAAGACAACTTGGACTTATATTCAACGCGTTGATAGGTATCATAATGTCTATCATTCTTGCTGCCTTTTCTGGTGGGATGCTTAGAATCGTAAGTATTGCTCCGGCTTTGCTTGAGCCAGCTGAAATATACCTTAGAATTGTCGGTGGCACATGTTTTTTAAATGCACTTATTCCTATTTTCTCCAGTTATTTGAGAGTATTTGGATATACAAAGCATTCTTTAATAGGAACTGTTGTTGGAAATGTTTTTAATATAATACTTAATTCAGTATTTTTATTTGTATTCAACTGGGGCGTAATGGGAGTTGCCGTTGCCACAGTTATTTCGAGAGTTGTAAATCTTATTATTGTAGCTGGCATGGGGGCTGTGCTCATAAAAGCAAAGCAGAGTCCTGAGCGGATTACAGCAAGAAAGATATTTGCGCAGATTGTTAAGATAGGTTTTCCCTCTGCACTTGAAACAGCACTTTACAACATCGCAATGACCTTGATTGTGCGTTTTATGAATCAGATGGATGTGGATGGAATGAATGTTACAGCTCGCTCATATGCGGTACAGATTGCAAATTTCTCGTATTGTGTGGGAGCTGCTCTTGCTCAGGCAAATGCAATTATGACCGGCTGGAGAATTGGAGCAAAAGAGTTTGAAAAATGTACAAGGGAACGAGAAAAGCTGCGATATACGGAATCATCACAGCGACATGCTTTTCTGTAACATTTGCATTGGCCGGGCATTTTATAGTGCATATATTTACCGATGATATACAGATGACAAATCTTGTGGTAAAGTTGTTAATAGTAGATATATTTCTTGAATTTGGAAGGGTAACAAACCTTGTATATGGTCAGGCAGTTTAAAAACGAGTGGAGATGCAGTTTTTTCCGGTTATGTTAGGTGCGGTATTATGTATTTATTTGCAGTTGGCGGAACATATTTCTCGGAATACACATGGGACTTCTGGCTGTGGGAGCATATATTGCTATGGCAGGTGACGAATGTGCGAGAGCTGTGGGAATGGTACTTAGATGGAAGAGTGGAAAATGGAAGAGTAAAAGTCTTGTGGAATTATCGGATGTGTCGTAAATCCTCTGTTTTAGCTGTAGGGAATATTAAAGGAGAGATTATGTACTTTGAATTAAAGGAAAATAAACCACACGGTACAAAGGATGATCCGTTTAGTATATATCATATAAAAAATCGGGGGACGATCATTTCAGATACCGGTACATTGGCATGATGAACTGGAAATTATATATGTAAAAAACGTGGTTTTCTGACTGTAAGTATATCAGGAGAAAATTATATTGGAACCCCCGGGGATGCTTTTGTAGTGTCGCCGGGTAATCTGCATTTCATGGGTTCACAGATTGGTCCAGTAGATTATTTTACTTTCCTTTTTCCGGTAGAATACATATCTTTTTGGCATAAATGATATGTTAGATGATAAATTACTGAAGCCGTTAAAAAATTGGTCATCTGATGATAGGCCCAAGAATAAAAGATACAGCAAGAGAACTGTGTGAGCAGTTGGTTGAGACATATATGGCAAAAAATAAGAAAATTGAGTCTGAAATAACTGCTCAGATAAAGACAAAAAAGAATTCATTTTACAATTTATTCTTGAAATGTGGGAGAAGGGCTTAGTAATCGAAAATGATAAAAGCGGGAGAAATACTGTAGAAAAAGAAATGATTTCATATATACAGCAGAATTTTTAAAGAAAAGATATCGTTGAAAGAATTTGGTGAGCAGTTTCATCTTTCGGAAAAATATATATCGCGATATTTTAAGGAACATTTTCATATTACACTTTCACAATATATAACACATTTACGATTAGAGTATGCAAAACAGCTGTTACAAGATACGGATACTCCTGTTACAGAGATTGCAATGCAGAGTGGATATCAGAATGTAAGCTATTTTATCAGAATCTTTAAAAAAACATATGGAGTTTCTCCGTTAAAATATAAAAAAATAAGCCAGGTACATGGTTGGAATAGGGTTTGAAAAAGTATAAAAGATGCTATAAAAAAGGGGTCAGGGAACAATCGAAAGAGAGTTTCCTGGCCCTTTTTGTATAAAAATAACCAGATAAATATTATGGCACAGGTACTTCCCCTGTAGATTTCCGTTCAATTAGCTGCGCATGCAATAAAAATGTGCTGATTGGAATGTTGTTAAGTAGGCTTGATAGTGCAAAGAACCCGCTTTTTCCGAGTTCAAGCCGATCTTGTCTGATTGTAGTCAATGGAGGAGATGTATATGCTGCAATCGGAATATCATCAAATCCAATAATACTGATATCTTCAGGAATCCTGTAGCCTAGTTGCTGACACTGGATAAGGGCTGCATTGGCAAGAGTGTCTTGATTACAGATGATAGCAGTCATTCCTTTTTCCAGAAACCGAGGCAGGTGCTTTTCCATGCATTCAGACAAATAATAAGAGCAGCCAGTAGAATCAGAAGAGGTTTTCAGTCCATGCTGGTGCATGGCACGGAGAAAGGCTTCATGTCGTATCTGAAGAATTTGAGAGCCAAGAGAACTGCTGAGATAGGCAATCTTACGATGACCAAGTCCGGCAAGATAAGAGACAGCAAGTTCCATTTCCCTCATTATTATCAATACCTACATAAGCAGTAGAAGGATTCCCAATAATATATATATCTGTTTGCTTTGCTGATTTCCGTTCTGTTTCATTACATTTGTCTTGAATCTGTTGAAGGAACTTAACAAGGACGGTCTGCCCAAAATTTTTCGGCTTGTTCCTGCGTATCTTTTGGCTATAGCCAATCTATATTCTTGTAGAAATTTGAGTGAATTTACCAGATTCGGGTCCTTCGTCGTCAAAGACATTCCGCCTCGCCGGTTCTACTTCGCCCGCTTAGGAGAGTATACCGCTTCA